>Ga0325410_1004371_pt1 | contig 15818 bp, 9 predicted proteins | sample PopdelMetagenome_16_FD_206182 | JGI IMG/M metagenome (GOLD analysis project Ga0325410, IMG submission 206182) | Populus deltoides microbial communities from Bellville, Georgia, United States - Xylem-PdIQD-R3 | ecosystem: Host-associated > Plants > Phyllosphere > Stem > Wood/Secondary xylem...
TAACCTTCGTTGCCTAAATAAAACGGGTAAATATAGGAAAAACGAGCAAGATATGATCAGTTCGAAGTGAGGCAACACTTAACAATTAAAAAGGAAGCAAGATATGATCAGTTCGAAGTGAGGCAACACTTAACAATTAAAAAGGAATTTGTTCAGAAGGTTCTACAAGCCTATTGGAGATCGACTCAATCTAACCGGTTGTAATTAGGAAGGCTTTTAAATTATACTTAGAAGTTATTGTTTTATCAATTTTATCAATTTTCTAGTTAATTTTGTTATTTTCCTACATAAACAGAATTTGTTTTGATTTTCAGGGGTTCTAATTTGATTATTTTTCTTAACCGAGGCCTTTTGAATCTTGAATTTATTTTTTTCAAATTTACAGTTATAACCCTTAAAAAAACTGTCTGGGACCTACGCTTGATTTTTTTCCAATATAAAAGGGGCCAACACATCAGCAATGTGTCATGTAGCACTTTTGTGCAGCTTTCAGGCATTGATCTAAGATTCCACGTTTGTGGTACTGAAAAAATCAGAGAGATGACAGAAACTTCTTCTTCTTCAACGAGCATCTCCAAAGACTTACCTTCAGAGCATGTCTTAGCAGTCAAAAGGTTTTTTGAAAGCGTAGGAATCCATGCCTCTCTCCCTCAAAACTCCACTTCTAAAGACTTTTATTCCGATCTCTTTCGCGATCTCTTTAAAGCCGGCCATGTCCAACGTGGCCATGTCTCCTGCATCGTCCCTGTCTTGCCCGTTGTTGGCGTAAGATTCTCACTCTTTTCTCTTGTCTTTAATTCATCAAGAAATTGGATTGCAAAACAATTTATTATTCTAACTGCTATAGAATTACTATAATGGGCTACATGGAGGCGCTGTTGGGGCTATAGCAGAGAGAGCGTCCATCGCTTGTGCTAGAACTGTTGTGGCTGATGATAAAAAACTTTTTCTTGGTGAATTAAGCATCTCTTACCTCTCTGCAGCAAAACTAAATGTGAGTTTCTCTTTTGGTGCCATTTCGTGCTTGCCTCATTTGTAATACAGAAAAGCCTCAACACTAATGATGGGGTTCTTCAATCTTAGGTTTCGCCAGTCTTCCAGATTTTAAATTCTTTGATTATGCAAGTGTGTGCTCAAGAAAATTTGATGCAATGAAATTCAATCAACTTGTTCTGTTCAGAAAATTGCCCACCGCTCAGTTGCCTGCCTTTGCAATTGTCTTCTTGTTTAGTTTTTTAATTTGAAACTCGTTCACTTGCCATTGCAACTTCTGTGTATTAGTTTCTTAGAGTAACTTTTTTACTTGTGGTAATTAGATTGGTTTCACATGCTTCAGGATTTCTATCTAATTTACTACTATCATACAATTTAAACAATTTATCTTGGCAGGAGGTGTTGCTGGTTGAAGGGTCCGTACTGAAGAGTGGAAGGAATTTGACTGTTGTTGCATCTGAATTCAGAATCAAGGAAACCAAGAAGTTGGTCTTTACTTCTCGTGCTACATTCTATCACATGCCTGCTGCCAAGTTATGAAATTTCTGTGGTTTTACATATGATCTTGTCTTTAACTTTTTGAATGCTTTGCCTGTAACCATGAATAAAATCTTTTCATTTGTTCAATAAGAATGAGATGCCCATGGCTATACTCTGATGTCCCGTTGCAGATAGCTGATAGACTATGTTTTTGTGCGTTTTCGTGGAGTGTTTGTTTGAACTGTAACAGGAATGGAATAATGACCATTTCAAACTGAATGTGATGGTGAAAAGGGATGTTTGAACTTTTGAATGGAGTTTTTTCTTATGGGTCAGAGCTATCTTTTGTTGGTTTTATCATAATAGAAATGTCAGTAGTGGATCCAAGCTCAAGGTGAAAAGGATCTTTCTTTCTGATTCTTTTTAATGATGACCAGTCATTTACAGATGAAAGAATAATTTTGTTGTATGAAGTATGGAAAAGGTTGGTTCTTACTCTAGGGATGATTTTTCCTTCTGCCAAGGGCCAACTTTAGGGTAATCTCACCTTTTTATCCCTGCAAATTGAAGTTGTGAATCGTAAACGGGAAAGAAAACAAAGAAGCTGAACTGGACTTCTGGAACAGGACATGATAATCCTAGAACATGGCAACGGTTACAGCTCCTGCATTCACAAATTCAATACTTTGTCAGTCATTTCTGGTTCACCTGCAGATTCAGCATCTTTTATTGTTGCCTTCTAGTCTTCTGCAATGTTATGCATGTAGATGCTTGTTTCTACGAGCAATTTGCAGGGAAAGAGATTACAAGGTTCCATCTTTACTTGAAAACTCACTGAGCAGCTCGATGAATGTTGAAGGGAGAAGGTACTCGACATCTGAAGACTCCTCTTAGGACACCTCGGTTGATTGGTTTGGCAAAGGGGATGGAGACATTGGTGGTTTTTTTTGGGTCAAACCAGGATATTTCAGGCGCTGGCCCAGACTAATTTCTCGGCCCGGGTGGCAAGGACTCCCCAAGCGTCCTTCTACAAACAAAGAAGAAGATTGAACCCCCAACTTCATAAGCGATGAGAGCATGCCTACTGCTCCACCAGACCTCCTAGGTGGAGACATTAGTGGTTTGAAAATCCGCATATAATATTTTTTTGGCTAAAAATCCTTTTTCCAATCAATTTATCATTTAAAAATATCTAAAACAAATTTTAGTGATCTTAAAAAAGAAATTTGTTATTAAATTTGAAAAAAATCAGTCCCAGAACACAAAATTAACCTCATTTAAAAAACTTTTTATATCTCTGATTACACAAGAGAAAAGTTAAAAACAAAAAAAATTAAAAAAGCATATTAATACTCAGGAAGGAAGGGTTTGGGTTACACAGTTAATTTTGTTTAAAATAATTTTTTTATATATTTTTAGATATTTTAATAAATTAATATTAAAAATATTTTTTTTTTATTTTAATATATTTTTTAAAAAAACATTTTAAATCATTACTGTTATCGTAATTTCAAATAAATCATAAAAATAATGCTTTTCATGGTTGGAATCTTTGTCGGTTATAATTTTTTTTCCCAGTAATTTTCTCTTCTTTTTTCAAATTAAAAATTAAAATCGAAAGAAAATAAAATCTAGACAAAAACATTTGATCGCCAGGCTAAAGGCAACATGAAGGAAATTTGATAAAATCCCAAGGTAATATTTAGCAAGAAAAAAAAAGTGATTTGAGGCCGAAACGACATCGTTGAAAGCTAGTTTATCCGTAGAATAAAAAACAAAGCACTCACAGTTGCAGAGCTAAGAAATGGCAACTCTAGCTCATCTCTCTCTCCTCTCAAAACCATCACCACCACCACAACTCAATAACCTCTTCTCCACCATCCCTAGAACCCGTCTCAACCCACAATCCAAACCCACCTGGTTCAAATGCTTAGCCAGCCAAACCGGGTTCTTTACTAAACTAGGTCGTTTAATAAAAGAGAAAGCCAAAAGTGATGTTGAAAAAATCTTCTCAGGTTTCTCCAAAACCAGAGACAACCTTGCTGTCATTGATGAGCTCTTACTGTACTGGAACCTCTCTGAAACTGACCGTGTTCTCGACGAACTCGAAGAGGTTTTAGGAAATGCTTAAATTCTAAGCTTATTTTTGGAAGCTAATGGGTGGAAGTTTTGATTTATTTATATTTGGGTTTTGATTGTAGGCTTTGTTGGTGTCTGATTTTGGGCCAAGAATTACTATTCAGATTGTGGAGAAATTGAGGGAGGATATATTAGCAGGGAAGCTTAAATCAGGGAGTGAAATAAAGGTATTTATTTGATTACTATAAGTGTTGATTATTCAACTGTTCAGAAAAGATTGGCATTTGAATTGCAATGTTCTTTGTTTGTAGGATGCACTGAAGAAGAGTGTGCTGGATTTGTTAGAGAAGAAAGGGAATAAAACCGAGCTTCAACTTGGATTCAGGTTCTGATGTTTTTTTTTTTATTCTTTGTTGTTGTGCGATGGTAAAGTTTGGTTTTTCCCTTTGGAGTTGATATGGTTTGTGTTGTGTTATCAGGAAACCGGCTGTTGTTATGATAGTTGGTGTTAATGGTGGTGGGAAGACGACATCTCTTGGTAAGTCAAGAATTGAGCTTCTAATTTTTGGTTTTGAATTGAATTTTGGAAATGAGGGTGAACTTTTTAAGGAGTTATCAGAATATTTACCTAAGCCAATCCGATGAATGCCAACATTTTAATGGTTTCTGGTAATGTACACGTTGAGATAAGTGTGTCTCTGATAAGGAAGTTGGTGAAGTATTAGGTGGTAAATTTTGGGGTGGTTTGAGTTGTAGATTTTACTTGGAAGCTTGGAGAGGCTTTATTACACTTTTGAGAAATTTAAGGTCTGCCTAAATACGCTCTCGTGAACATGTGTTCTTGAGTTTTTTCTATTATATTGTTTCTAGTTGTTGCTAAAGAAATATGATCTCATTTACTGTTGCTGCAGGAAAGCTAGCATATAGATTGAAGAATGAAGGGGCAAAGGTGAGATTTTGTTTGCCTTTTCTGCAATGTGATAAGTGCCTTTACACAGAGAGAGAGAGAGCATTAGAAAATTGGTATTTGTGTGATTTTTAGAGCTGAATTGAAGATAATATCATTCAAAGTTTCAGGCAATTGATTTTGACATCCCAAGGAAAATGTGCTTATAGAGATGAGGACTCAAACGTTTAATGAATATGCTGTTGAATTTTGGTGTAATATTTCTTGATGATGTTGTTTTACCAAATACCAATACTGTGTGTTGATTCCACTGATATGGATTAAGATTAGATTTATATCGGAGAATGCAAAACCCTCAGCCTTGTCTTGCATTTAAAGTGCATGGTCTGTGTTTCAAAAAGACTTACTTCACACAAATTCCTTGATGAATTGTGCTCTATGGACTGAAACAATGATTGTAGCGCAATGCATACTGTATTTTTTTTTTCTTTCAAAATATAACATTTATTCTGCCTTTTTGTTGTATCCTACTATCCTGGGTTAAACTAGAACGGAGAATGTGTTGTATGTCCAAATGTAGAAGAAAATTCTGAACTGCCCTTTATTTGAATATTATGTTATAGATCTTCTGGAAAAGCTTTGCTATGAATTGCTTGAATACATAGAATTATCACAGGGGGTTAGAAAATTGATGTTGTCTCCTAGGGGAGTGAATAAAGTTAATATCTGCAATTGTAGACGGTGTACCAGGAAGTGCAGTCGGAATACTATGTTCAGGGATCCTACTGAAGTGCTTGTGCATGCGTGCTTTTTTTCTTTTCATTTTTCTCTTTCCAGCTGAATTGTTGCCCAGGTTATCCTTTTGTCCACCTGATGCTTTCAAAAACAGAGATTGTCTTATCCACAATAGGTCCATCTTTATTTCCTTGTGCTTTTTCTATCGTTCCAGATACTGATGGCAGCAGGGGATACATTTAGGGCAGCTGCCAGTGATCAGTTGGAGATATGGGCTGAAAGAACTGGGTGTGAGATTGTTGTGGCTGACGGAGAAAAGGCCAAAGCATCATCAGGTAGACTACTGGATCTCTAATGAAATCAGTCTCTTCTTTAGCTTTTACCAATCTTTAAAAGATAACTTGGTATAGCTACTAACATATGATCTTAAAGTGCTTTCTGAATAGTTCTTTCTCAGGCTGTAAAGAAAGGGAAAGAACAAGAATTTGATGTTGTTTTGTGTGACACATCTGGACGTAAGTCTACGGATATCCCATGATTATCTATCTAACTTTTATGTGCTTTCTACCAGTTATATTTGAAATATATATCTATTTGTCAGGTCTCCACACTAATTACAGCCTCATGGAAGAGTTGATCGCATGTAAGAAAGCTGTAGGCAAAGTAGTTCGTGGTGCGCCTAATGTAAGCTCAACTGTTTGCCGCCTTGAATATCTTATTAGCATTGAAGTGTTTCAATGCATCCTGTAAAATTTTATAATTGTGAGCTCATTGTGATGTTTTTATTCAAGTTTTGACTGCTGTACCATTGTTTCAGTCTCCAACACTGTCTTTCATGGTTAATTTACAAGTTTCTAATCTGATAAATTTTAGCAGAAATCTAAATCCTTTGAAATCTTTTGTTCAATGTTTTGTAATTACAGCTCTATATGGATTTTTGAGATAAGATATATGGTTATGATCATTGGTTATGGAAAGTTCATTTGCATGAGTTGAATATCGAAATTCTCTACTTTGTCATTCCAAATATCTGATTTGATTTGAAACACCAATTTTGTAGATTTGTGAAATGCCATTTCATAAGATTTGCAGGAGATCTTACTAGTGTTGGATGGGACTACTGGTTTGAATATGCTTCCACAAGCAAGAGAATTCAATGAAGTAATATCCCTATCTCATATTTCTCCATCAAACATGGCTTGTTATTCATTGTTTTCATTAAGATGATTTAATTACTTTTCCGAAATGTGATTATATGCAATTTAACCCCTTTTGGGACTTGTGAATATATATGTATGTTCTGGAGTTTTGGGGAGGAAACATTATCATGACCATTATTTACTCCAAAAAAATTGCTTTGCATTGCCAAGGACTGAGCTTAAACAATAGATGGAATTCTTGTAGAATAGAAATTAGCAAAATATTTTAGTAATTATCTCTTCATTTATAATTTGCGTGTTCTCAACTTCCTTCTTGGCATTTTTGTGCCTGTGATAATTTTTGGAAGAAGGAAAAGAAGATTCTTAGAGCATCCAAAGGAATAGTCCAAAGGGAGGAAAGGAGAGAGACCATAATCTAAACATGATTATCTAGGGGAAGAAACAAACGTAACAATGTTATTAAGGAATGAACAATTAGACAAGTTGCTTGCTACACACTCAACTATACCTTTTGTTTTTTCATACATGTAAAGTTTCCCCATTACCATGCTTTGGTGCTATTATTCTTTCTTCAAGCGTTAAGCATCTTGTTCGAGTCTTTAACATGCAACTGTGCTTACAGGTTGTTGGAATAACTGGTTTCATTTTGACAAAACTCGATGGTTCTGCTAGAGGTGGCTGTGTGGTATGCTCCAGTTTCAATGCATTCCTTTTGTTTCATGATTTTGGTAATTAAGGGGACTAATTTTCTTAAGCAGGTCAGTGTTGTTGATGAGCTTGGCATCCCTGTAAAGTTTGTGGGTGTTGGAGAAGGTGTAGAAGACCTCCAACCCTTTGATGCCGAGGCTTTTGTTAATGCCATATTTTCATGAGGCAAGTCTGCATCATTTGAAATTATGGCAAATCTGAATCATGGTGATTAAGCCTTTCTTTATGTTCCTACGCACAAATGTTTTGGCTCCATTCAATTTGATATCGATAATTGAAACTCTTCCAAAGTGAATGAATTCATTTGGGGTGATAATAGTATGAAGATTGAGAATCTTGTGCAGTAGTGTGACAGAAGTTCTCTTATCCAGAAATACCAGGAGATTGATCATTCATAATGAGTGCTAACGTGTGCTTCCTGCGTCATCTCTTTTGCAGGGTGATTAATTTTCAAAGTTGCTGAAAATTCTTGGCTACTTAGCAAGAGCAGAGCACTGGGTTTTCTTAATGGGGCCCCTGACAATGGTTGCATTGAACAAAGAGGCTGCAGCTACATGCCAATTTATATGTTTGAAACCTGCATACTAGTTAGTGGAGTTGAACTAGTAGAAGTGAAAAGTATCTCATGTCCACATAATCAAAAGTTAGCAATTCGGAACACTAGTCAGAATGATACTTGTGGATTTCAAGGCAATGAGAGGTTTTTGAGATGGTAACTAAGTTTTTCTTGATGTCATTAAACCATCATGCAAGAAATGAGCCAATTCTATTCAATTGGATATATTTTTGTAGCAAGTTTCGGTAATTGGACCCATATCCCTTCCGCCCATTCTTGAAGAACTGAACTTAACCTCGGTATGTGAAAGTGGTTTGAGAATACCCATGACAACAAAACTAGAAAAAGAAATTACGAAGGATGCATATGCAATGGGCTAGAAGTACAGGGACGGGTGTGTAATTGGGCATCGATTCCAACCCATCTCCGTCAAAACCGAGATTGGTCAGCAAATCTTTCTCCCTCACTATAAGCTCGTCAAGTTTTAACATCGAAATTTCCATCCAAGAACCTTCAGAGCTAGCTACCATGGAGACTCGTGAACCGAAACCTGCGACTTCAACTTTGTTTCACCTTTTCGCGGAAATTATTGGTGGTCTGGAAGAGTCGTCTGGCATTGTGACAGGAATTTTCCAATTTCACCACATATTCACATGACCAGCATCTTCTCCTTTACTTCCACTCCTAACTTGGTTCCCTCCTAACTTGGGTCCTGAAAGTAAATTTTTAAAAAGTAAATTCCGAAAAAATAAATTATTTTTTTGATATTTGATAGTGTAATAGAAAATAATCTGAAAAATATTTTCTAGTGTTTGGTTATGTCATGGAAAATAAGCTGGAAAATAACTTATTAATATTTTATTTTTTTAAAATTTATTAAAACAATGAGGAACAAATCTTAAATTGAAAAAAAATAATTTCATAAATTATCTCAAATAAAATAAATATTAATCAAAATAATAGAGATCAAATCTAAAAAATAAAAAAATAAGAGATGAAATTAAAAAAATAATAATTAACATTTCATAAATTATTTCAAATAAAATAAGTAACAATCAAAAGAATGAGGACCAAATTTGATAGATAAAACATTTCAATTAAAAAATGATAAGGAAAAAGCAAATAACAATTATAAAAATGAGGGCCAAAGTTAATATAAAAATTAAATTTTAAGGGATGAAATTGAAAAATAAATATTCAAAAAAAAAATATATATATATATATATAAAAAGAATAAAAGAATAAAAAGAATAGAGATCAAATCTAAGAATAAATATGATATTTCTAAATTTTTCACAATTTCAGAAAAGTATTTTCCGCCCAAAATAAAAGGCAAACACTTTCTTGAAAATTAAGCCAAATTTTTCTTTGACTGAAAAGTGTTTTCCGTTGACTAACTTTTCTAATATCAAACAAACAGGAAAGTGTGTAAAGTGGTTTTTCAGAAATCACTTTTAGGGAAACAAACACACCGTTGGTCTCTCTTTTTTTTCATACAATTAAGTTTTTATAGCTTATCGGAATTAATTATTAATTCTTATATTGTAATTTTGCATATATATTTTTTCAATAACATTTTTTCCAGTCTTTCCTAATCAAGATTTTCCATTCATCTAGTTATCTTTTATATATATATATATATATATATATATATATATATATAAAGAGGAAAAGAACAGGGAATTAACCGTAGGATTACGTTATCAGCGGCCCTAAAACCGTAGGAATTAGACGATAGTATTTAAAACGAAGGAAGGCCGGTTATTTCATTAAACTACTGGAAATTGATCATAATTAACTCCGCACAGATAACACTTTGATTATCAAGTCAAATGGGTTCATAATTTACAATCTAGGCGCAGGCATCCCGCAAGCGGCCTGCCGGGCAGATTTTCCCATCCATCCATAGAGGATTATTTTTTATAAAATAAAAAATAGCTCAGCCCACAATTTTATTATTGAAAAATTCTGACTCATTCCAATTAAACGACCTTCTAATTAATCTGAAATTTCTTCCCATATATATATATATATAAGGAAATGTTTCAATTCCAGAGCCAAAGATTATAGTTCTCGAACAAGCAGTTAAAAAGATTTTAGAGCCAAAAAGATTCTAGAACATTCTCAAGTTTAGGTATTGTTCGTCGTATAAAAATTGGAATCTACCTCTCCGAATCAGCGTTTAAGGTCTCCAAAAACATCAGCGTACCGACCTCGTGGCAGACACGAGCAAGGACTGGGTGGTTCAGATTGCTCCTCAGGTGTGTGATTAAAATTAACAGCCAATCCGAAGAGATGTTGACTTCTCCATAAAATAAAATATGGTTGATTCTTTCAGATAATAATATAAATTGTATTATTTTTTAAAATTTTATTTAATAATTTAGAATTAAGATATTAAAGTCTTAATAATTAAACACTCGAAAATTTAAATCTTATTATTTTTATTTATTTAATAAAAAATAAACACAAAATAGTATGGTGGATTGTAAATTTTAAATTTAAAAAGCTTTTAATTATAAAATAATACAAATTTTATTTAATAACTTAGGTTAAAATAATTATTTGACACTCTTCAAACGTCATCAAAGCTGGCGATTACATTACAGTAAAAACAATAAATTGGTGGCCCCAGTGATCATTTAAGACGGTCGACACGGCGAAAGACCGAGTAAATTAATCCTTTCGCCGAAGGTTCCACGCACAGCAAATTTGCATGTCGACACTGCGTAGGACACGTCTCGTTTGGTTCCCGCCAGGTGTGTTATTTAAAACGACTTTAACTTGTACCAAGTTTTTTACCAAATTAAACTTTGACCTCGATATTTCAAATTGTTTTTTTATAATAAAAAAGGACGTATCTTATAAGTTATATCAAAGTTATTCGTATATTTTATTATTTCAATCCTCGTCTTTTTAAATATAAATGGATCGTCCGGATTTCCACGTTGTGACTTGTAATTAATTAACAATATTTTTTAACCCAATTATGATGTAATTGAATGCAGGAAACTTACAGTTCTCTTGGAAGAAAATTAAACGTTGAAGTAATCTTCAACTTTTCCATGCAATTTCTTCTAAATTTTCCTCTCTACAGTTCTCTTTTAATTCCGTTTTCATTTTTTTTTTATTTTCATTTAGATTGAGACGACTTTGTTTAGTTCCATTATACTTGCAAGCTAAACAGTTTTTAGTCCACTTTCTAAATTTAAAAGTATTTCATAAAAAAAAAAAAACTTAATTTTATAAAAAAGCATGTATATTAAATCATAAAAACATATGAAAAATAAATATTATAGAAACATGTTTTGTATTCCTTCGTAATATCACCCAGCATGTTCGTTAACTTTGACTATATTATAAAAGAGCTCTATTTTTAATGTAGTACAGATATTGTTCATGATCTGGATTGGAATAATGATAATTTTTTTATTTTAATTCGATTCTTAAATTTTTTGTTTTGAACAATTGATTCTTAACTTTAACTTTAAAAAATAAAGATAAAGATAAAGATAAAGAGGAGTTGGGAAACAACTTTTGGTACAGAGCATGTATTTTTTTTTTTTAATCAACGTGAGTGTTCAGGTTAGCTTACGTGTACCTCAACTAATTCTATGAGTCCTGAAATTAACGACCATGTAAGTTTTCAGTGACCTTGAAATTTATGAGACTTGAACTAGTAATCTCTAGAAAATAAATCTAGAATCTAACTAGTTAATCTACTCCTCAAAATTACATATCCTCATCCCCTAATCTTTGCCTCAAAGCAAAGGAGGTAGAAAACGAGTGTAATTAAAAGTGTGTTTGGTATTGCGATAGTTGTTGTGGTTATGGTTTGAAAAAAATTGTTTTTATAAAAAATACTTTTAGTTGAGGTTGGTTTGAAAAAATAGGTGTTTGGTTAAGAGCCCGTTTGGCTCTGCGGCTGCGGCTGCGTTTTATTTAAAACGCAGTTCACAGCTGTTTGGTTAAGAAAAAAAGTGATTTACTGTTCACTGGGACCCACTGAATTTCTGCATTAGCAACGCAGGAAAGAAAAGGCAGCCATTTCATACTTTTTTTTCACTGTTCACGTTAATTGCACTGTTCACTTGCACTGCGTGGTTTTTTTTTTTTTTTTAGTGTGTTAAGTTTTGTTTTTGTTAATTTTTTTAACATTGTTTTTAAAACAAAACTAGTTTGGAGTGAATTTTATACATAATAATATTTTATCTAATTTTATTACACGCTAAAAAATTACGAAAACTGTAGTTCTTGTTGGATGAATTTTGTACGTAATGGAATTGTAGATAGTTTAATAGAATAATAATTTTTTTTTATATAAAGTATGATTTATTTCATGATGTTACCGCAATAGTTAAATCCACAATATTTAAATTTAAAACCATCAATATTAATATATATTTTGTAAAATTATTTTATAACCTCAATTTCAAAAACATTCTTAACCAAACACATTAAACTACTTTTTCTTCAACCTCAATTTCAACCACAGTTTTAACCAAACACCTATTTTTTCAAACGAACCACAACTAAAAGTACTTTTTATAAAACAATTTTTTTCAAACCACAACCACAACAGCTACCACAATACCAAACACACTATAAAACTGTGGTTGAAATTGAGGTTAAATAAAAAGTAGTTTAATGTATTTGGTTAAAAAAATATTTTTCAAATTGAGGTTATAAAATAATTAAAAAATATTTTTAATTTAAATATTGTATATTTAACTACTATTATTACATCATGAAATAAATAATATTGATATCAATATTTTTATTATTATTCCATTAAACTATATGCAATGTCATCACATACGAAATATATCCAATAATGACTATATTTTTCATGGTTTCTTAAGCATGCAACAACAAAAACTGAATTTTTTTGTTATGTCATCAAGCGATATCCTTTTAATTTTTTGAATAAAACACAATTAAAATAAAAATAAAAACTGAATTTTTTTTAACTAGGTTGGACCCGGCAAGAACATAATTGGAATTGCAATCAAATTCCATAAATGCTACGTCATCATGCAATATCCTTCTAATTTATGTAGTGTTATTAAATAATATTAAATACTAGTTTTTCGAGTAAAACTCAAATTTTTTTTTAAAAAATTACAATTTCATTACGTACAAAATTCATTAGACAAAAACTACAGTTTTCATGATTTTTTGAGCGTCCAATAAAATCAGGTAAAATATTATCAGGAATAAAATTGAAATTACAGTACGAGTAAATTTAATTCACCTTAAACTAATTTTAAAAAAAATTATTATTTACATTCACGTGAACAGTTCAAATAAAATAAATTAATTACACTGATTCAAAAACTAACTATTCAAGTAAACAGTGGGAGCGAATTAAGATTTTCTGGCACTGTTTACTTTAGTAAATAGTGCTACAATGGAGCATGGCAATGGCTCCGCTGTTTACTAAACAGTGGAATTGTTTACTAAACAATGAAGCCATGCTCCAATGTTAATTGGAAAATAACCACGCATGCTCTACAGTGGAGCCATGCTGTTAATTAGAAAATCACGACAAGAAGCAGCAAAATGTTGCTTCTCCAAACCTATAGCATGGCAGTGAAAATTGATGGTCCTACACAGAACAGTCATTTTTTTTTCTGTTACTAAACATTAATTCACCCGCAGCCACATTATCAAACAACAAACAGCATCTTAATCACTCTACGTTCCATGACATCATTAATTGCTGGCCATAAAATAAGCAGATATCTCTATATACGGAGGCGGCGCCACCAATTAGAAAAGTAGAAATAAATTTATACCAGCCTTGAACAGCCATCCATCGCCATCCCAGTGTGTTTTCGCTGTGCTCTGGGAAAGAGCCCACCTTACAATTAAAACAAATATTGATAAAATAACTCAAATTCTTATTTAAATCAGTCTCAAAATCAAATCAACTATAAGGCATACTGACCAAACCCTTCTCATAAGATATTGAATCTTTGTAGGAACCAACGGAGGTGGGTTCCAAGATCCATATCCAAGGAAGAGGAAAGGGTCAAGCTTTTAAATGCACCTTCGGTATGTATTGCGCAATTGCGTTCCAAATAGAGGTTGGGTAAAACTATTTGGTGGACAAGTCATGCGAAGACAACTCTTTGATAGAAGAAACGTCTCTCTTTCTGTCTTCTTTCTAGCAAACTTCCTTTCTCCCTCGTTATAAAGACGCCACCAATTTCTATGTACCAGCAATTGTTTCAGTTTCCAAAACTCAAGCATAAATCATACATACTCGCTCTTACACGCCAGAAAGTTAATTGAATCTCTTGCGATTCTCTTCATTCTTCCATATGGACAAGCAGGGTCATAAGGCTTCTCGCACTGTAGAAGTCACAGTCTTATCCGCAGAAAACCTACGCCTGGATCGCAAATCCGTGAAAAAAAATACTTATGTTATTGCCAGAGCCAGCCCTCTTAACGCCGGATCAACCAAAGCTGATTTTGAAGGAGGCAGCAACCCTTCATGGAACGAGAAGCTTACCCTAGACATGCCATTTCAGACTCGTTTTATAAGCCTTGAAGTGAAATGCAAGACTAGTTCAGGTGACAGAGTTATTGGCACAGCAAGTCTTCCAATTTCCGACATACTGGGAGATTATACGCCAGAGAATCATCTGCATTTCTTGAGTTACCGTTTGAGGGACCCAAGAGGTGAAAGGAATGGTGTCATTAATGTTTCGGCTAGAGTCAAGATGCCAGTAGATTCTGTGTGTCCGTCGGTGACGAAGAACCCAACTGGGTATGGGTGTTCATCGTCTTGGCAGCAGCCTGCTCTGGGAGTCCCTGTTGGTCATCAACAAAACTATTACAGTGGAGTTGTGACTGGAGTTCCTGTTTGGAGTTAATTTTAAATTCCTCACCCAAACGGGTGATCGATCCCAATTTGTAACCTTGCTAGTTTCCTTACTGTTGAAATCCCAACTTAATCCTTAATGCTATTCTTTGATTGATATTTTAGAAAATAATCTCAATATCTTCCTAAAGTTTTGTGTTAGAAAATATTTTAGAAAAACCAGTTCCTTAAAAAACCTTCTCTGATGGTTTTATTATTATCTTTATTTATTTAAAATGGGTTCCTTAGAAATTTTGAAAAATCTAAAGCTCCACGAACAGACTAAGAGGCGGTTTAACCGAATATGGGTCATTATCCATAGCTGTTTGATGAAAACTTCGTTGATGATGTTACCCATTTAGCTGGTGGTTAATTTGTCAGCGTGATTACTTGTGAAGTTAATAACAGACTGACTGTTCAGATAGGCGAATTTGATATGAGAAAGAGGTATCTTGACAGGGCTTGATTTTTGTTCTTAAGAAAGAGTAATATCTTGAATTAAGACTTGATGGTTGACACGGTCACAATTCATGGATTCCACAGATTTCTACGCTTTTCTGTTTTTTTTTTTTTTTTTTAAAAAGAAATGCATGTCTATCCGTTTTTGTTTTCGGGCTCGGTGAAGCTTAGAAAAACGGCATCGAATGCTCCCACGTCCTCTTGTCTTCTCTTTTATGAGATATTGATTGTCCACGTTAAAGTTAAAGTTAAAGATAAGGCAAAGGCGGTGACGCAATACCCACATCACAAATTATAATAGAACGTAGATCAGTAGATAAAGATGATGAATGATGGCCCGCCTGTTACTTTTTTTTTTTTAGTTAGAGATTGAGGATTTCATCGGGAATGCGGTGTAAGTTATGTTTTTTTAATTTTAAATATATTTTTTAAAAATATTTTTTATAATTTTTTTATTGTTTTGAAAAATAATTTTTAAAAAATAAAAAATATTATTTTAATATATTTTTAAGTAAATATATTTTAAATCGTCACCGCTATCACAATCTCAATGATATCTATTATAAACTTTTGGATATGTTTCATTGTTTTTATTTTATTTATTTATATTAAATAATTTTAATTTATTTTATATATTTAAGTTATTTATATTTGATAATTTTAATTGATTGAATGATTTATTATTTATATATTTCTCTTCATATAATTTTAAGGTAGGAGTAAAAATCACTAATTTATTATTTAAATTCTCTCTTCTTTCTAGTTTTTCTTTCCTTGCTTTTAATTCCTGTTTTTTTTTTCTTTTATTTATTATTCCGTGATGTCAGTACCAGACTTTTAATTTTTCTATAATTATTCGATTTATTAAAACCT
>Ga0325410_1004372_pt1 | contig 15817 bp, 10 predicted proteins | sample PopdelMetagenome_16_FD_206182 | JGI IMG/M metagenome (GOLD analysis project Ga0325410, IMG submission 206182) | Populus deltoides microbial communities from Bellville, Georgia, United States - Xylem-PdIQD-R3 | ecosystem: Host-associated > Plants > Phyllosphere > Stem > Wood/Secondary xylem...
TCTTTATTACAAGCTAATGTCTTGTCCATTTTAATAATTAGTTTATATGGAAATAAAATTGTTTTTCTTAAGATAAGAGATCATTCAAATTCCATTAAAATAAAATAATTTTCTAGTATAATTTATCCTTTTCTTATTAATATATTATTTTCAACAATAAAAAAGATTTTTTGAGCTATATTTATTATTTGATAAAGACTGAGATAAAAAAAAAAATATCTCTAACTAAAATCCATCTTCTTATTAATGCACTCCTTTTTTTAACCACTTTTCTCTAGATTTTTTTTTTAAATAACAACTTATTACAATCCCAGAAGCAAGTTTTAATTTTTAAAAAAATTAATGTTTTGATAGTTTTAAAATGAATATATTAAAAAAAATATAAAGCTAATATACTACTTGCGCGTTGCTGAAGAAAATGTTTTAGAATTTATTTATTATTTAATTAGATAATAATAAAATTAGATATTTATAAGAAAGATAATCATTAAAGAAAAAAAAATCTTGAAGATATGTACAAAATATTTGTTAGCTGATATTATAATCCTATTTTAAAAATAAAATAAAAATAGAATGATATTTAATAAAAAAAATTTAAATATATTTTTAATTATTTTATTTTTCATGAGATTTAATTAAAATTTAAGAAAAGGTTTAAAAAAATATCATAAAGATACGTACACATATAAACATATGAAACATTACAAACAAGACATTAAAATAAGTTTTTTTAGATATTTTATTTTAATTTTAACTTTAACACATTAAAACTATTAAAAAACATAAAAAAACTATTTTCTTAAGATAAAACATATTTTCAAAACACAATAAAAAATAAAAGTCACATAACTCAATCACTTGATAAAAACTCTCTTCTTTACCAATAAAATAAAATAAAAAAACTCCACAGCAATAGCAAAGAAAGAAAGAAATATTGTTGTTATTATTATTATTATTATTTCAAATTCAATTCAATAATAATCCCATCTTCAGTTTTTGTTAATAAACATCTTTTTCTATTTTTATTATTTTCTTTTAATGAGTTCCAATTTTATTTCTTGTAGGTGGTTATTATGGGGAAATCTTCTTCTTCTATCAAATATTCCTCTTAGGTATTATTCTCTTAATTCGGTACCCAATTCTTCTTTGCTATCAAGGGTTTTTTTATTTTCTGTGTTTTTTTTATTTCTTTTTGTGTTTTGCTCCCTGTGAATTCAATTGATTGTTGAAAGATTTGTTCTTTATTAGGTTGTTCATTAAGGTTAGACAGTTGGGGGTTTTTCCTGTTTGAGATTTCACGCGCATTACTAACATTTAGGTTTGAGTTTTTAGAGGTTATTGATTTGGTGTAAATGGGTTTTTGTTTTAATTCCGTTTGTGCATGTGTCTGTAATGGATGTTGCGCCTTTAGGGTCGTACAAGGAAGAGAGAAGATACTTGGAGAAGTAAATCAAAGAAGCTGTGGCTTCGTGATGATTCAGAGTCTTATTCCGATGATGATTGGAGAAGTTCACTGTCTGCCTCGTCTTTTGATTCTGAGAATAGTTACAGAAGTAGAAGGTCCAGGTCTCTCGCACTAGAAAGGATGTGAAGGGGACTAAAAAGAGGGCCCGTGCTTGGGTTTCGAGTAGTGAGGAGACTCCTCATGTGAGAAAGCGAAAAAGGTTAAAAGAAATGACGAGAGGAAGAAAACGCCCAAGAAGAAGAGGAGGAAAAATAATGCTGGGAGAGATTCAAGTAGTTCTAGTAGTACAAAGTCACGGAGCTGTTCAACTTGTCAGAGTGATGAGAGTGAATATGAGAGGCGTAAGGGCAAGCCTGAAAAAAGAGAGGATGAAAGAAGAAAACCAGAGAATATTAGAAGTGGAGATGAAAGGAGGAGATACTGGTCAGGAAGTTGTTCATCATGCAGTAGATATGATGGAGGCAGTGATATTTTTATGTCAAACACAACGATTGGTGAGAACCCCTCAAAGCGGCTGAGGTCCGTTATTATTCTTCCTGGGGAGGATAATGAGACGAGAGAATTGGACAAGGATAAGCATAAAGAGGAGATGACATATGATCATGATGATTACCCTTCTTCTACAAGCAATGATAGTAATGACTGGCTAAATAACATGGAGAAAAGGCCCATAGAGGATGAGAAAAGAGAAGATTATGCTGCTTCCAATATTGAAGCTAATGAAATCACAGAAAGTGACAAGGTTGGAGTGGGTCAATTTCCTAGAAATAAGCCTGGCTATGACATTGACAAGGGTGGAATAAATGATGCTAAAAAGGAAAAGAATGAGGTTTCACGGGTTATTACTGATAGCGTGAGCGGCGATGATTTAGAGACAATTTTAAGACAAAAGGCTTTGGAAAATATAAAAAGTTTCCGAAGTGGACTTGGACGATCCCAAGCAGCTGCAAAGAATGCTGTGATTCAGAAGGATAAACATGATGGTGCGGTGGAGGCACTGTCCCCTGTGATGCCTGAGCTAGGCCAAATTAAATCCTCCAAGAGTAATCTTACCAGAATGCCGAGAGAAGACTGCTCATTTTTTGCAACATGAGAAGATTCCCAATGGAGGGATTTGTGGCAGTGAATCTAGCTCTGCTAGGAATAATGTTCATCCACCTGACCAGGTGGCTATTCCTGGCAGAGAAAAGGTTAGTACAGTTTCTAGTTTTAGTAAAAACAAAACACGGTTGATTACATCAGCATCGAGGCAAGCATTATCAAATGCTACCACCACCCTAGAAGAAATTCTGGATTCACCGGAAGCTAATCAGGCAAAGTTGGCAAGTGGGACTAGCTTAGGCAAGAGTGCCACCCTGAAAGAAGCACGGATTCACCGGAAGCTAATCAGGCAAAGTTGGCAAGTGGGACTAGCTTAGGCAAGAGTGCCACCCTGAAAGAAGCACCTACCCCACTGGAAGCCAATCAGGCAAAGTTGAGGAGTGGGAGTAATGTAGTTAAGAATGCCACTCATGATGCTCACACTGTCACCTCTCCCATAGTCAATGGCAATGATGCCTCTGTTTCTATTCCTGCTGAGCCTTCAGCCTGCATTGCATCTTCAGCAGGAGATATTAACTTGGATAAATCGCTTGATGAAGGCAAGGAAGGCTCACAGTTGGAACAGAAGACAACGTCTGTAACGCGTGGTGGGGAAATGTTACAGGTTAGTGTTTGAACCTGTCCTAGGCACGTTAAATTAGTTTCTGTGATATTTTAAGTTGTGAAAATTGGATATAATTTTTTTTGTTTTGTTTATGCATCAAGGTTATTGCAGTAATCGAAAGTCTTGGTTGTTCTTATTTTTGGTGGCAGGTGAATTACAAGGTCTACATTCCCAAGAGAATCTCTGCATTGGCTAGGAGGCAACTCAAGCGGTGATGTTTATGGTGGGATAGGCACGGCACTGCATGTGAAGGTTTTGCTCATGCATCTTATAATAAAAATATTTGCACAATAAGATAGGAACCTTTAAAATTAAATTTTGACCGACTTTTAATCAGCACCTGAACTTTAGTGGGAAGAAGATTGATTTTTGTATTAATCATCATATCTCAATAGTGAAAAAATCTCTTGTTTCTTATGGTTTATGAATTGTTCCAGTTTTCGCTCTCTAAAAGACTGCATTTTGATCAAGATCACAAGCAAAATTATTACCAAAAAGTACTTTTAGTATTACAATAAAGCTGTGCTTCAATAAAGCAGTATAAAGATTGTTCTCAGTGGTAATTGGAGTATTTGGAGAAAAATTCTCAATTAATTTGAAAAGAGCCTGTTAGATGAAAAAGAAAAAGTTTAACAATTTTAGAAAAGTTTAAAATTACTTTTTTAATGGCGGGAGGATGGTAGGGACACCGAACCTAAAACATTGATTACATATTTGTATGATCATAAATAATGAAAAATAGCTCAAACCATTGAGATATTGGACTTTAACATATATTTTAGTTTAATTTATATAAATTGTTGAAGTTTATTAATTAGATTTTATTTGTTGGGTTTGGTTTAATTATTGCTGAGTATTTTATTTAATAAGCTTTAAGCTTAATCGCTTGTTCTAGTTAGAGTTTTAATATTTATATCTTATTTTTTTAAATGTTATAGAATTTTTTATGATTAATGAAAAATATTGGAGAGTTGTATATTTTCAATCCCTATTCTTTTTTTTCTTTACTTTTAATTCTTAGTTTTTTTCTCTTCTGTTTTAATTCTTTTAGTTTATTGTTCCATGTTAAATTTGATATATGAGCTTAGGGTTTTAATTGTTCTTACAATTACAAGTTTGTTCTAATGCATTGATATTCAATCTAATTCATAAACCTAGATGTTGTGGGAAACTTTCATCAACATTGAAAAAAAAATGTAGCAAAAAATGTAGCAAAAAGAAGTTTTTTTTTTTGGTATTTTCCTGTTTACCATAAAAAAAGAAGCCAAATACACCCTTCCCCACACATCAACAACCCCAATCCAGCCACTGGTTCCTACAAATCAAGCAAAGACAATAGCAGTAGCCACCCACCTCAGCAGCAACTAATCATCTCCTTTATTTGGTGCAACGACAGCCCATGATAGCACAACTAAGACCATCACAACAGCTGAAGATCAGCCCACAGATTCACGCTTCCTTGCACAGCCAGCAAGCAGCAGCAATAAAGAATACGATTGTATGCAATACGGGTGAGAACAAAAAAAAAATTAAATAACTGATTAAATTGAGAAAATAAAAAAAACTTAACTGAGAAAATCAAACCAAGAAAAAAAAACTGAATTAACCGATTAGAAAATTACAAAATATTTTCAGTTCGGTTTTGGTTTTCAAAGTCTAAAACCAATTGAACCGAACCGATCCGGCTCGGTTCAACTAGACTAGCACTTAAAAAAAACAAGTATAAATAACATATTTTCTTGTAACCCTAAATTGAAATCAGCATTCTCAATCGTTCCCTCTCTTTATTCTCTTTGTTTCTCGTCTCTCAAATCTTTCTTCTTTTCCTCCATGCTCCACAACCATTAGATTGTTCTAGAAAGGAAAGACCAAAACGAGAAACAGAATAAAAAGAAAAGGTATTCAAGCTGATTAGAAGGCTAACATAAAAGTTTTCAAAAAGAGAAATGTTGAGAGGGAACTTAATTAGCTAAAACAAGAAGAGAAATGGCTTCTCCCGTTTAAAGAAAATAAAGATGGATGGTGGGGATCTATGTAGATTTTTTACAATCGGTTTTCTTTGGTTCAAATAATAATGATTTGATGGTTTTACATTTCAATAACTTTTGATTTTCTCTTTGTTTTTTTGCAGTCAAATTACTTCTTTTCTTTCCTTTCCTTTTGTTTTGTGTATTTTTTTGCCGGGTTTAACTTCCAGGCAAGGATCTAACAAAAAGAAAATTGGATGATTTTCTAGAAAATGGAAGTAAGTACAAAAATAAAAGCCCTGAAAAATGTGGTCAATAAAAAGCCTAGAAAAAACAAAACCGGAATAATTTTGGTTTGAACCAGTTTGGATGGGGAAAAAACCAAACCGAACCAAACCAAAATTAATCGGTTTGAACCAGTTTTCAGTTCGGTTCGGTTCAAAAACTTGAAAAAAAAATAATTTTAGTTTGATTGTTTATTTTGATCCAAAACCGGACCGGACTGAAAATGCTCAGCCCTAGTATGCAATAGAAGGAACTCAGAGCAGCTTTCAAGGTACATTAATTAACTCATGCCATGTCACCAGCTAAGTCAGCCCATTGATGCCACATTAACGCCATATCAACTCAGCACACCATACAAGCGTCGCGTAGTTTAGAGCCATGCTAGCACCACATCATCCAACACATTGCAGTTCCTGCCACCTCAGTAACTATGGTGCCAGGCTCCCTGCCACCTCAGTTGCCACGTCATCAATGTTTGCCACCAACAGGATTATTTGTAAGAATAATCTTATCCTAACCACATTTTATATAGATCTACCCAGGTGGTATCGTTAACTTGGAGACTGGTTCCACCAAGCTCATTGCCCATTTCAGCACGATGAAAAAATCCAAAAATTCGTTACATAATTGCCTATCATGACAGGAAACTTTTAAAACCATGATTGAAATTGTATCATCGCAAGACAATACAAAATCCATTAATTTCTTACAAATAATTAATTGGTTCGTCAGCAGGAAGTCATCTAGTCTGCCATGTCAGTGACAACAAATTTCAGCTTCCTCCCATCAATCTAGTTAATGAATCACTCTTCCTTTTAATTTGTTGAATTTTACTTTTTCTGGTTTTACACTTGTCATTTAAAATTGATTTTAATATTACTTTTGTGCCTAAAAAAATCATAAAAAACATTTTTTTATTTGTTTATTTTTGTTCGTCAACCTCTTTTGTCATTGATATCTAGTATCTTGTCCTATTTTGTAATTGTGATTCTTGCTTATGACATCGTGTTTGATTAATCATTTACACTTAAAGGTCTAGCATTGGATGCTTAAAATTTTATTGGTTTATTTTGTTCTTGATTAATCTCCACATTAAAAAAATACTTTTATTTTTGTATTGTGATTTTACTTGCAAGAACCATTTGTGATCTCAATTCCATTTATAAGTTAATGTTGTATGCATTTGTGTCATAATCATCTAGTGTCCAAGCTTAAGTTTATATTTACCGTAGACTCAACCCTTAATGATATTATTATAACAATTTAAATGGAATTGTAAACTTAGATGATTAACATATTTAAAAGAAATGAGTCCCAAGAGAGTTTTCAAATAAGGCACCCAAAAACCAATAAATATCACAAGAATAATCATTATGGACAAGTTCACTTTGAGCGCCACCAGTATGACTATCATTTTACTCTAAATACAATGACCTTGATAAGAGAGTCTTGAGCCTTAATAAAATAGAAGCCCCCGCTTTTGACGGTCATCATGACCCTTGGATCTTTGATATGTGGATTCGTGACATGGATCAATTCTTTGAGTGACACAACTTGTCTGATAATAAAAAAATTAGATTTGCTAAGATGATGCTCATTGGTGAAACCAAACTTTATTAGAGAGATGTTGAAGATTGTTTAGAGATGAAAGGTAAGCCTTTTATAACTGATTGGACCAAAATGAAACAAAAACTACAAGAAAAGTATCTACCCCAGTCTTATAGGAATAAACTCTTAAACCAATGGAACAATCTAAGACAAGGGAACAAGTCTATCAATGAGTATATAACACAGTTTAATGATTACATCAAGGTTGTCAAAAATGCATTTTTGACACGACACGGAAAATACAAAATAAACTCGGATTGTAAAATCGTAAGGAATTTTTTTTTCATATAGAGTTCAAGTACCTTAAAATGCATGGTTCAAATAAAAATTCATGCATGGTTCAAATAAAAATTCATGCATAGTTCAAATACCTTAAAATACATCATTCAAATATACATTCAAACATAATTTAAGCAACTTTTTATTAACTAATAATTAACAAATTTAAAACAAACAATCTGGTGGTGTAGAAACAATTCAAGAACCAACTCAAATCAATCCTGTAATCAATCCAAACATTTGAGTTATGGAAGCATGCATAAAGAACTCACAAAACTAAAGCAATAAGGCTCAAATTAGTTCATCATGTTTGATATTAGAGAAATAACTATGCTAGTTTATATAGAGATCATTCATTGTTTTACGAGCAGACAAACTGACCATACACTCAATCCGTTCTTATCATGATACAAACCCAATATATATATATATATATATATACCCATAAAAAAGAAGCAATTAAAAAGCGGTGAAAGTACATAAAACAAGGGCATGAGTCATGGTCAGAGAGTTGGGTCTTTGATTCCCTTACTTTTGGTTTGGGAAATTCAGTTTTTGCTTCTGGTGGGAATTGCAATAAAAAGAAAGATAGTTTTCACCAATAGAAGGATACAACACATCAATAAAAGCAATTATTAGGTCCAAACGACTATTGATGATAAGGTAGTGTTTCACCTATAGCTATTATTTATTAAAAATATTTTTGTTAAAAAATATATTAAAATAATATTTTTTTATTTTATAAAATTTATTTTTAATATCAACATATTAAAACAATAAAAAAATAAACTCTAAAAAAAAATTGTTAGATACAAAAGACTATTGATATTAAGTAATTGTTTGACATTATAATAATAATAATTTTTTAGAATATTTTAATATTAACATATCAAAATAAGAAAAATAACAAATATATTTTACTTGTTACCGCTCCTAACACACACACAGAGAGAGAGAGAGAGAGAGAGAGAGAGAGAGATGCTTGGGATTATGTTTTACCAAAAACTAGGAGAAGGGAAACACAAGCAGAAAAAAGAAAGACAAGAAAAGAGAGAAAATAAATACATGATAATAATAATAAAAAAACAAAAACAGAAAGCGGAAAGAGAGGGGAAAAGAGCAAGTGATGTTCTCTTCAACATCCAATCGTTTTGAAAGAGACACCTTTTTAAATCTGCACGCCTGACCCCACTCCCCTGCCATACATTCATATGTTATGAGAGGGAGTAAGGCATAATTGTTAATTTTGTCAAACTCGGTAAACTCAGTCCGAGTTTACCGAGTTTGGCCGATTTTAACTGAGTTTGATCGAGTTGGCTGGTTTTCAAGTTTTTTACCTGATTTCACATGTTATATCTGTGTTGACTCGTAAAATCATACGATTTTATGAGTCAACTCGCAAGTTTAACAACCATGGATTACATGTTGAGATGTGCCATAATGGAAAATAAAGTCATGACCTTGTATAGATTTTGTAAAGGTCTGAATGATGATTCTAAAAAAGAGGTCAGGCTTATAAGTGCTTTCACTCTTGACCAAACCTATACTATAGTGCAAGATTATGAGTTGCTTAAAAAGAGTTGATGGACAAAACATTAGGACCCTCTTACAATCCTTTTTAGATCTCAATTTAGAAATAACGATTTTTTATTAAGCGCTCCACCCTGTAGATCTAATCCTAGTAGTGCTAAGATTTATAAAAAAGATAAGGGCAAACAAGTCGTTAATGAAATGTCTAGGTTGAGTTTAGAGGTCTAATGTGCTAAATATTAAGGTTTCGATCATATGTTCTTCAATTGCACCTCTACACCCTTAGTCATTCAAGAATATAAGGAAATAAGTGATAAAAAAAACTATTTTGTGCAAGTGTATGAACCCAATTATGAGGATTTTAGTGATCTAAATAAAGAGAATGGGCAAGAAGAGGGACTTAACATTATAAGTCCACATGAGCCTGAAAATAAGAAAGAAGTTTTAGGAAACTCTTTAGTGGAATTGCCTGAAGAGGTGAATACGGTCTTAAAAGAGTCTCGTGATACTAGTCCTCTTAAACTATTTGATTTCCTACCTACCATGCTTGACATCCAGCACGTCAAAAGTTTAGAACAACATGTTCCTCACCCTTTCATGCTTGATGCCCAGCATGTTATAGGTTTAGAACAACATGTTGAGCTTCATGATCCTTTACGCCTAACACGTGGTGAGAAAGATGAAGATAATCTTGATTTATTAGGTTATGTCCAAACTATATCTACTAAGACTTTCATAGTTACGAACCTAGAAAGCTTATAGATCATCTTTCTATATCTCCTCATCCTAAAATGTCTGATTCAGTTGAGTCTTTTGCATGTAGAATTTATAATTTGCATGTTGATATCATAAAATAAATTTAAGTAATGAACAATACAAATTTTGAGCTGATTTACTTAAGTATTATGAAACATTTAATATTGGAGATTATTTCATGATACAAATTAGACCTGAACGGTGTTCTTTAAAAACCAGTCATAAATTACAAGGGAGTAGTACTAGACCATTTAAAGTGTTGCAAATGATTGAATCAAATAATTATGTCATTAAATTGCCATTAAACTTTGATATTTCTCTACTTTTTACATGATGAACCTCATTATATATAAAACATAATAGCCTATCCTTGATGCTCTTTTTGAAACCCTTGCCCCATTATCCTTATCTTTGGCACAAAAAGAACATATTAATGCTACTTTGAATGTATAAGTTGTTTTTACTAGGGATGATGAACTTCAACAAATCCCAATATATGGGCTAAACGACCAGATTCAAACTATATTTGGATTATAAAAGAGACACCACAGTAGCTTAATCCTTATCTTTGAGAGTGTTATCGGAGTCACCATAACTTATACTTGACGGGGTCGAGTTCTTCCAACCCTGAGAGAATTGGTGAGGACACCAGACCCAAAACATTGTTTATGCATTCGTATAATCATAGACAATAGAGGATAGCTCAAACCATTGAGAGATTGAGCTTTAGCTTGTGTCTTAATTTAATTTATATGAACTTTTAGTTGAGGTTTATTAATTGGACTTTATTTGTTGGGTTTGATTTAATTATTGTTGGGTATTTTATTTAGTGGGCCATAAGCTCAATCGATTGTTCTAGTTAGGGTTTTAATATTTATATTTTATTTTTTATGATTAATGAAAAATATTGCAGAGTTGCATATTTCAAATCCCTATTCTTCTCTTTCTTTGTTTTCAATTTTTAATTTCTTTCTCTAAAAGTTTCTTTCTTTTTTGCTTTAATTCTTTTAGTTTATTGTTCCGCGTCAGAGAAATTCTTATTATGTTTGAATCCACCTAAACATCTGGACCTAATATATGGTGGAGTTGATCATCTAGGTCTCCTATAGATTGGAAAGATAGAGTTTTTTTTAGTAAGAAAGTTAAAGATGTAAGAATCTTTTAAAGTTTGTGTGGGTAGAATTTACAAGTGGAGACAGGTGAGAGTGATTTGATAAAAAGTACAATAAAAACACAAAAGATAAAAAAAAAATTTATTGATAAAGATGAGCAAACAAATATGTCTATATATATATATATATGTATATAAGAGGGTTATTCTTAATTAAAATTAAAATTCATCTTGGAAAAAATGTTCATCATTAGTTTGTCATTCACACATGTTAAACATATATGATTGCAAATTTAATTCTAAACATATACATTAAGTAAAATTACCTATTAGTTTGCATTCATATATGATTGTAAATTTGATTCTAAACATATTCATTAAGTAAAATTACTTATTAGTTTGCATTCATTAATGGACAACTTTTTTTCGGGGATAAGTATTATATTATAAAAATATACGGGAAATAGTTAAAACAAAAGAGAGAAAAAGAGTTATATAATAATTAGGATTAATTAAAAGAAATTTAGAAAATAAAAGTTATTGCCACATATAAAAGAAGAAGGAACACACATACAAGATTAACTCTATAAGTAATTGTAACAAGCCAAATAATTAAAAGGGAGCAATAACTTTTGTGGATGTGAGATAGTGAAAAAACCTCTAAAAAATAAGAGGTTATCGGTAATTGATATATAATTAATGGGATTTAATACTCGTATAACTTTGTAATATAAATTATATAAATTTAAAATTACTTGAGTAAAACTAAATCTAGAATTTGTTAATTGTTACATGAAAACAAAGTTATGATAATTAAACAAACACAAAAACTAAAGATGTTTTTTTTTTAACTATCCTTACAGAGTGCTGACAGAGCTGAGAGAGGAGAGCTTTCCAGGATCATAATAAGATCATGACATATATGAATACAGGGAGAGGCCTATGCCTACACAAGGCTAATTCCTTTCCCCCCCAGTTATTAGTATTTGTATTTGTTCATGTAATATATAGGAAAGTTCACAAAATCCATATCACATACGGCTTGAGAATTATGAAAAGAATAAAAGATGTAAATTTTTTTTTTAATATGAAAAATATTAAATTGCTATGTATTTAACTCAAAGCCTTTAAGTCTCAACTGCCGCTCCAAGATCAAACCTAAAGCAAATTTGAATACAAACTATCAGTTTTCTGTAGTAGTAATAATAATAATAATAATAATAATAATAATAATAATAATAATAATATCTCTGAGAGAGAGCAGGTGAAGCTACCATGGCAATCAAGAACAATCTACTTATGCATCTCATTCAAAGAGGTTTTCAAAAATAAAGTTGAAACCATATTTTTTTTGGCACTTTACATAAATCCACTTCCAAAGTAGATAAAAGCTAAAAAATCTTGAGCAGTGTAGTTTAATTAATCAGGTTCTATATTTACTTTTTAGAGATTATCAGTTTAAATCTCATAAACCTCATGGTCATTGGAGGTTTACATGATCGTTAATTTCAGGGCCCGTGAAATTAGTCAAGGTACATGCAAGTTAACCCAAACATCTATGTTAACAAAAAAAAATGAAAAACACTTGAACATGTTGCCTTCAACTTCCAAATCAAATATAGACTCTCAACCCCCAAAAAAAAAATCCTTGCATTAAAAAATCAACAAGAGTTTGGGACTATCCTCATCAATCAATCTAGAAAACTAGAAAAACATAAACCAAACCAAGAAAAAACTAAAAGAACCAATTTAAAAACAAGAAAAATCATTTGGTTTAATTCGGTTTCAAAAGGCTAGAACCAAGAGAACCGATTCAACTGAAATTGAACCAATTATATATATATATTTCACCTAACGCTAAATCATCACTAGCTTTCACATTAACCATTTACTATAGAATTCCGAAAAGTAGAAAGAATGCAAAGAAGCAAAATGAGCAGTGCTCATTTTGACCTCCCAAGTTGATATCTCTTTCAAGCCAATGGCATCCGCTGCTTGTGAAAGCCACATCTTCACATTCAGGAAATGCGGAATCAATGCAGATCTACAAAAATAAATAAATAAATAAATAAATAATGCAAAGATTCTGGGCTTCTTTATACCATTTTCATCCAATCACATTCTTGGACAGTGGACCCCATGGTCGTTCGCCACATGAATTGAATAGTTGAGGAATTAGGAACAGAAAAAAGCAATGGTCATTCGACACTCGGCCTTTGCTTTGATAAGAATGAAATCTCTGGTTTTTCTTTTCTTTTCTTTTTTTTTTAAAGTATTTTTTTAAAAAAATATATATTAAAATAATATTTCTTTATTTTTTACAATTTATTTTTAATATCAATGTATTAAAATAATCTAAAAAATTAAATTATTTTAAAACTCGAAAAACAAACATGGTTTGGAAGAGAATTTTGCTTTAAGAAAAAGGGAAATCTTCGAAAAAAGACAAGAAAAGAAAAGAAAAGAAAAGAAAAGAAATTGCGGGCTCTATCATTGATTGTAACCACCCAAAACCCAAAACCAACACTCTTCTCGAAGTATGGTTTTCTCATCAAACCCATTATCACTCAGCGTCCCTGACACCACCTTCGACGCATGGCTCCGCGACTCCGGCTACCTCGAAATTCTCGACCAACACTCATCCTCCTCCGCTACCGCCGCCCCCGCCACCACCTCAACTATCACGTCAACTACCACCACAGCAACAGCCACTGGCCTCTTCATTTCATTCTTTTCCCATATTCTAACACTCCTCTCTCTCTTCACTCTCAACCCCTTTTCTAAACTCACCACCGATGACTTCTCGGGTCAAACCCCATCTTGGACCCGGTCGTTTTTCGCTGACTGTGGGTCCTACTCGTTTCCATCCGGGTCGGACCAGGCTAGGCTCCGGGTTAATGAGAATGTTAAACGTTATGCGAGAAATTATGCCTTCCTTTTCATTCTCTTCTTTGCTTGTACTTTGTAAGCGTTTTCCGTCTTTCTTTATGTTCATTTATGTGTATTTTGATTTGGGTTGTTTTCAATTTTTTATTTTGTTTGCGGAAAATTTAGAAACATTGAAGTTTTTTTCTGCGTGCGTTTGGTTGCTGAGAAAATTGGAGGGACTGAAAAGAAAGGGAAAAACGAATTTTGGGTTTTGATAGTTTTATTGTTTTATGTTAGTTTTTGGTGTTTCAAGTATGTAAATGGTGTTGCTTGTAGCCTACTATCCTATTGCTTAAGGTTTATAGGTCTTTTCGATTATATTAGGACTGTTCAGCAAATGATGCATGATTCTATAGTGATTTGTTAAGTTGCTATAGAAATTGGAATACTGTAGAAATTCAATCTTCAGTCAGTATGGAAGACAATCATTGAACCTGGATCGTTCTTGATCTGACCTTTATGCTTTTGTATTTTTTAAAGAATGGCGATAGGGATGCTTGTGGCATAAGTAATTTTCCTTTGTTGTTAATATTTTTTTGTTTTTAATTTTCTTATCTGGTAATTAACTCTTTGTATGTCATTGGGGTTGTAGGTATCAAATGCCACTTGCTCTTATTGGATTGATATCAAGTTTGGCACTTTGGGATGTTTTCAAGTTCTGTAGTGATAGGTGGGGATGGGATCGATATCCTGTACTTCGGCAAGTTATGGTCCGGACAGCCCAATGTGGTAAGTGATCAAGTCATTTCCTTTTGTTATCATATATCGTTGAACAGGTCTGCTCTGTAACTAGAACATGGTTGGTAATTTCAAGAATATTGGGGATAGAGCAGACTGTTAAGATAAAAACATGGCCACTGGAATTTTCTTTTGCCTCTTTCACAAGCATTTGTTTTCAGCTAAGAACTGAGCAACGTCCTGCATTTAAGGTAGAATTGGGGCTAATGATACCCCAACTGAATGATCGTGAAATCAATTGGAAATAGATTGCTCTTCAATTTTAATCCTGTGTTTGCACCTCTAAACAAATGGTAGAATTGGACAGGTTGAGATTCTTTAAACATCATGTTTTTTTAGTACTTGACTTCCATTTGCTCATTCCTATTTGACTTTTTTTTCCCCCCAAGCTTATGAGTATAGCAAGGCAAATTGTGGATGATGAAAATTATTTTCTGGACCTGACTTCATCATATCAACCTGTCATTGCAGTAACTGCAGTTGTTCTGATATGTTTAAACGTTCAAATGGCTTTCTTTTGTGCAGTTGGCATTAGTTATACAGGTAAAAAATTTATGTTATTTTCCTTTTCTTCTTTTTAGTCATGTTCCTTTTTTCTTGTATGTTGAGGGAAACCCTCATGGTCTACCTTTCTCATTCAGTAATGTTCCTTGCCCCTCATCTGAGCTGCTATTTCCTCATCCTTTTGCAGTTATGGTCTTGCATGCTGCATTTCGAAAGCTGACTCCTGCAAAACAATCTGCTCGCAGTAGATGAAGTAGGAAATTTGAACACTAAGCTGCAAAACAAGAGGCATCAATTTTGATTCTGCTTTGCTGAAATTGGTGGACTGGTTCTGCAGATTGGCTGGATGTGAGAAAAGGCTATCTCTAATATATAGCGGTGGGCAAGTCTTTTGTTTATCATTTTGCAGTCGCAGTTGTCATGCGAAGCAAGAAATGCCATATTGCTGATAGCTGATTCAGTTTTGATCCAACGTACACAGCAGTGTAAATTGCTTTGCTTATCTAGTTGTCACCGATAAAAATAGGAGTCAACAAAGATATTTCAAGCTGTCATCATGCGAGCTCGAGTGAAAATTTTTTGTAGTTCCTGTTATATTTTGAGGTGTCCATGTGATTTGTTTCGGACTACTTTAATGCTGTCAATTGCCTGGTGGATTTGTAGAATACGTGGGATCCATTTGATGTTTGACTAATTATTCCTGTATCTTTAGGCTTTTTTTTTCCTTCCTTAAAAGAAAATGAGATCTTCAATTATGGAAATTTAAGCTCCGAATTATGTTTTGCAATTACTTCAATTTTAACTGAAAAACTTAGGTAATTAGAAGGTTCTGTTGTCTCTATTGCCAAAACTCAAAAAATAAAAAAGAAGGTCCAAGAAGGCCTTCAAATCCTGCTGAAGACTCCTTCAAAAGCCCTGCTAGATTAGCACTATGAGCAAGC
>Ga0325410_1004373_pt1 | contig 15815 bp, 10 predicted proteins | sample PopdelMetagenome_16_FD_206182 | JGI IMG/M metagenome (GOLD analysis project Ga0325410, IMG submission 206182) | Populus deltoides microbial communities from Bellville, Georgia, United States - Xylem-PdIQD-R3 | ecosystem: Host-associated > Plants > Phyllosphere > Stem > Wood/Secondary xylem...
GTAACAATCCACAGTATTTAAAAAAAACTACGAAGCAAAATCGACAAAGACTATTTTGAAAAAAAAATTCATTAAAAAAACCATGTAGAAAAACATTGTGATAATTTATAATGTTTTAAAGAAAAAAACTACAAAACTAAATTTTTAATCAGTTCAATATTAAAAAATCGACAAAGATAATATAAAAAAACACAAAAACTAAAAAGAATAAAAAAAGAATTTTGAGGAAAAAAATCATGTAAAGCTCAAAAAAAACATATAAAGAAAAAAAAAACATATAGCTTGGTGAAAGCTATAGTAATCTCCCTACGATTCACCGAGCAAAAATCTTAAGACTAATATAAGATGCCATCCACTCATAAGCTGTCGCATAAACTTGCAAGAAAGAAATTCTTAATATTCTGGACAACACTATATCAAATAAAATAATAGTATTTAAGGGTGTCTTTGAAGATAATTTTCTTTTTTTTTATCCTCTTGTAAGAGAAAAACAAAACGATGAAGCAATATTCCAAGCTATGCAGGCGAGGCAGTCCAAATTGGCCAACTCTTGTTGGTGCATATTTTAATAATTCTTTTTTATAGGCAACTGGACTAGAGACTAGAGAGCCTAGTTATTAAAAAAAACGCTAGACGCCGAGCGGTGAAAGGAGGACGCAGGTTTCGCAGGACTTTCTTTTCTGGCTGCTCAGGGAAGAGCTCAAAGACCCAGGACCTTTGACCAAGTAAACTACTTAAAAAGGACCTTTGACCAAGTAAACTACTTAAAAATGTTACTGAAAATCATTCTTCATGATCGAACCAGTGTACCTTTAAGATTTGGCTCATCATCATTTTGAATTTGAATTCTATATATATTTAAGGATTTTTGTTAATGATATTGTTTGAAGGATGATTGTCATGGAGCAGTGTGATTTATATATGTTATTTTTTTGCAATTTATTGGTTAAAAATTGATGAAAGATAGGGTGGTAATTTAATATATATATATATATATATATATATATATATATATATATGAGTTTAACGAGTTACACACCAAATATTTAAAGACTAAATTATAACACATAGTCTAAATAGATATAGAAAATCTATTATTTTGTTATAAAACTTTATTTATTTATTTTTATTTTTTTAATATAAAATGTTAAGGTCAAATATGTTAATCTTTTAACACCTTTAAATGTATAAAAGTTTTCTAAGACCTATCATATTTTTATTAGTATTAGTGATATGTAAGGAATAATTATCTCTCATTAAATACTATCATGGTAAAATGATACCTCAACTCCTTTTCTCTATATAAAAAAAAAAGATTCGTGGGATATAAATGCTATGTGAATCCTTTAGATATCGGGTCTATAATATCTTAATTTTCAGTATTTTACCGTATAAATATTTTTAGAATTTTTATTTTTAACTATCATTGTATTTTTTATCTCTAAAAAAATATTTGTTTATGCATCGAAGAGACTTCAAAACCACTAGATAAAACATTTTATAAATACCAATTATCAATCCAAGAAAAATAGATTAAATTATTAAAATTAATCAATTAATCAATTATTTAATATATAAAACTTTCTTCTAAGTTGTTCGGATATTTTAGATTACGTCTAATTTTTAATAAATTTAATTTAATTTTAATTAATGAAAGAATATATTTCCATAAAAAATTAAAACGATTAGTTAACATCATTACACGTGGACAACATGACGTATGAGGTGGCTAAATTAGAAAATGTCCCCTTGATGATGGGAGGTGCGTTGTTTGTACCCGTTTGTTGGAAAAGCAGATGGGTGTGTTCATGAAAGAACGCCGAGAGGAAAGTACAAATAAGCCCTCGCCTATACATTGAATCATGAATCAGTCCCCAACCTTTAAACTTTTTCAAGATTATCTAACTATCATTACTTGAACACTCTAAACGAATTGGGATTACTTTTAGCCCTGTTTATTTACTAGAAAATAGTTTTATTTTAAAAAGTAAATTTTAAAAAAATATTTTTTAACATTTGATAATGTAATGAAAAATGAGTTGGAAAATATTTTTCAGTGTTTAGTTATGTCATGAAAAATGAGCTGGAAAATAACTTATTAATGTTTTATTTTTCTCAAGTTTATTAAAATAATGAGGAACAAATCTTACAAATTAAAAAGTTGAATGAAAATAAAATTGAAAAAAAATATAATTTCATAAATTATCTCAAATAAAATAAATAATAATCAAAATAATAAAGATCAAATCTAAAAAATTTTAAAAAAATGAAAGATGAAGAAATTAAAATAATAATAATTAACATTTCATAAATTATTTCAAATAAAATAAGTAATAATCAAAAGAATAAGGACCAAATTTGATAGATAAAAAATTTCAATAAAAAAATGATAAGGAAAAAGCAAATAGCAATTATAAAAATAAGGACCAAAGTTAATATAAAAATTAAATTTTAAGAGATGAAATTGAAAAATAAATATTGAAAACAAATTATACATGGCAATTAAAAGTTTGAGGATCAAATTTGATATAATCAGCAAATAATGACATTTCTAAATTTTTCACAACTTCCGGAAAGTGTTTTCCGCCCAAATTTCAGGAAAACACTTTCTTGAAAACCAAGCCAAAATTTCCTTTGACTGGAAAGTGTTTTCCGTTGACTAACTTTTCTAATGACAAACAAACACATGAAAGTTTGGAAAGTGATTTCCGGGAAATCACTTTCTAGAAAACAAACACAACCAAAAGGGAAAATATTTTTTGGAAACCAAACCAAATTTTTCTTTGACTGGAAAATATTTTCCGTTGACCAACTTTTCTAATGGCAAACAAACACAAAAAAGTTTGAAAAGTGATTTCCAGAAATTAAAACAAATATGTACTTAGTAATTTGTTGTTTATATAAACACTAAACCAAATTAATATATTTATTTAATCTTTTAAAATTTAAATAACAAATTTATATTGTAGCTCACTTGATTGGTGCACAGGATAGACCGAAGGTTACGAGCTGGAATGACAGGGGGCACAAACATTTTTTTCATGGTCACATACCACACGTCATTTATCACTTTAAAAAATAAAAAATAAAAAATAAAAGATGAATAATATGTGATTTAACCTCTTAATAAAAATAAAAAAATCAAGGCTGCGCGCCAACTATTTTCTGTCTTTTTCTTTGATTTTTTTGGACGAATTTATCAAATTCACTTACTTTTTATTTTTTCATGATTCTTAAATATTATAATAAATTTTTATTTAAGTTTTAATAAAAATAATTTCAATTATTATGTATATAATATAAAAATAATAGTACTTTTAATAAATTATTAATGAAATCTTGATTTTAATAATTTATTCTTAAGATTTTTAAATATATTTTGAACATGATTATGATTTTATAGACCTTCAATCACATATAAAATATAGATATATTTTTTGTTGGCTTGCTGTAATGATGATAAATTTTTTTCATAAACAATAATTCCAATTAAAAATCTAATGTTCTCTAAGATAAATAAAAAATATGTTAATAAAAAAAATATTTTTAGATTTAACAACAATGTCTCAAAAAATTTTCTAAATATTTTTTTTATTTTTAAAAAAATTATGATCATTTATAACATAACATGGATATATGTGACAGACAAGCTATCCTATAACAGATGCTAGCTAGCAATAGAATTATCACCTTTCACTTACAATGACTGGCTCTAGGTTTTTTTCCAATGTAAGGAAGCCATATATTCATAGGTTTAGGAGAGTGAAAAGATTTTTTTTTTTTTTCATATCAAAAATACAATACAATATATATATATATATATATATATATATATATATATATATATAATTTAACATATTTGTTGATATACATTACATTAAAATGGCATGATTGATTAGCCTGTCCTGTAAACCTGGAAAAACTTCACCGGAGATAGCTTTCTTCACGGATAGCAGTAGGCTAGATGACGGGTGTTAACTGTAAAATATTTTTTTAATGTTTGTGTGTGTGTGTGTGTGTGTATATATATAAATCAAATAGATATAATTTATTTTATGGTAATGAATTTTCACTTTTTAAGTCATATATATGCTTGAGATAGGAAATTTCTATAACTTTAATTTCATAATAAATAAATTGATAGAAGATGAATTGGTTAGAGCGAAGAAAGTATGGGGAAAAACTAGTAAGATTTCAAGGAGTGGCGGTTAATTTGTAGTCATCTTGTTTCTCAATTCATTTTGTTGAGAGAAAAAGAAAATACCCAGGCCCCCCAAGCACGCGCTCTTGTCGAATTTGAATGCCACCGCAACGGTTGTCACCAATTGTTCATCGATAGCATGTTGTTAACGAATAACTGCCGAAGCCAAAAGAGCCTTTCAAGTTTCAACCTAACTAGTTAGAATCAAAATAAACTGATAGCAAGGACATTTCCAAGCAGCTCAACCATTCAGGGCCGAGAGTCAACGACATCTTCTCAAGGTTCTTGCATAATAGTATTCATATCCAGTTTGATTTTTCTGAAGTGGTTTTTATTGTCACAAATACAAGAAATCTATGGATTAAATACAACCTTCGACTAATTTTCTCTATTTCTATATTCTGTGTTCCCATTTTCATGTTCCACAAGTTGCAATCCCACCTTCTTTTACTCGTTCAACTCTCATCTTCTTTCTTCCTTATAATGCTCTCTTTAAACCCCCTCTCTCAGCTGAATTCTCCTTCTTCCTCTGTTTCCTCTCAAAGCCCTTTTGCCCTCATTTCCTTTTCCAGTAATTTCTTGCCCATCTAGAGGAGCACAGATTCATTGTTAGAGATAGTTTATCCTCTAGAGACTAGCAACAACTTGGTATTTGTCCAATCTAATTCATTCCAAGATTCTTTCTTTCTGTTCATTCCATACACGGCCAGGAATTGCCTTCTGGTCCATATAATTCAACTGTTTTCAGCTAAAGAGAATACCAAGTCCTTTATTATGGCTCAAATTGATCATACATTCTCCTTCGGGGGCTCACACCATAATCAGGGTCAACAAGCAGTGCCATTTCCCACCAATAAAGGGTCTTTGAAAGTCTTGCCCCTGCATGGCAACTTAGAAATACGGGTTAAGGAGGCTAAAAACCTTCCTAACTTAGATGTTTTTCATAAGACTTTAGGGGATATGTTTTCGAAATTCCCTGTGAAGTTCGGGAATAAGATTGAAGGGCATGTAGGTAGTAAGATCACCAGTGATCCATATGTCACTATTTCGGTATCTGGTGCTGTAATTGGGAGGACTTTTGTGATCAAGAATAATGAGAACCCGGTGTGGATGCAGCATTTTGATGTTCCTGTTGCACATAATGCTGCAGAGGTTCATTTTTCTGTCAAAGATGATGATATCGTTGGCTCACAAATGATGGGTGCTGTTGGGATCCCAGTAGAGCAGTTAATCTCAGGCATGAAAATAGAGGGAATTTTCCCGGTTCTTGGTTCTAATGGGAAGCCCTGTAAGGCTGGAGCTGCTTTGAGTTTATCAATTCAGTTTACTCCAGTGGAGAAAATGGCAATTTATCAGCAGGGAGTGCGTTCAGGTCCTGATTATAATGGGGTTCCTGGCACATATTTTCCTATTAGGAGAGGAGGTAAAGTTACTCTCTATCAAGACGCTCATGTTCATGATGGTTGCCTTCCTGATTTGAAGCTTGATGATCATGTTCAGTTTGAGCATAGAAGTTGCTGGGATGATATCTTTAATGCTATCAGCCAGGCTCGGCGATTGATTTACATTACCGGATGGTCTGTCAACTATAAGGTTAAATTGGTACGGGGTGGTAATGACGGCAGAGATTGTACATTAGGAGATCTTCTCAAGACCAAGTCTCAAGAAGGAGTTAGAGTGCTGCTTCTCGTATGGGATGATCCAACCTCCAGGAGTGTTTTGGGATTCAAAACGGTAAGAAAATCGACTCAATTTCATGTATGATGCTGCTTTTGTCATTGTTCAGACCAAATTTCCATATTAATTTCATTTTTCTGGATACCTCTAATTTCCATATCAATTAAATCTTTGTGGATACCAGTTTTGGTAAGTTTGATAATGGTTATTCTTCGCTGTAAGGTCTTTCATGTTTAAAAGTTTCAAGGAATGGCTCACTGTTGGAGAGGCTACGACAATGATTTTGCTGGTTTGATCTATGCCCTCCCACACCAAAAAAGCAGGGAATAGTATATAGTTTATTGCTATAAGAAAGCTTCTTGGTGCTTCCACAGTAAATAGGCAGTTAAATATGGCAACACTCAAAGTAGAAAACTTACGGCTTTTAGTGAATTTTATTGCTCACTTTACCTTCAAATGTGTGAAGTCTATAGCTGCTGGATATGATGTTTTCAGAGAATCACCTAAATTTCCAATTGCATAATATTTTCTATCAGTAATTTTTTCTTGGAATTAAAAAACGTTTGTAGTTTGCTCATCCACTGTCATTCCAGCATCAATTGCATACTCACAAATTTCTCTCATGCTTAAAAATGGTTGACTGTTTCCTCTTGTATTAGGCATTGATCAAGTTTTGTGGTGTGTAGGAAGGGGTCATGCAAACCAGTGATGAGGAGACTCGCCGTTTTTTCAAGCACTCGTCAGTGCAAGTGCTACTCTGCCCTCGATCTGCTGGAAAGGGACACAGCTTTATCAAAAAGCAGGTTGGATATAAATAGTCACTATCTACTTCTCTATGGTTCAAATGCTACTTGTGTGAGAGCATTATAATAAGCATCTGGCGTTTCTTTGCTTTGATAGCCATTCACCTGCATTGATTTCACTGAAGATTCTAAGATCAATTTATATTTATGAATGTGCATGCAAGTGGATTACGTTGGTACATGATATGTATACCACATGGTCTGAACCTCTTGTTATTTATTTTTTGTTTATCAGGAAACTGAAACCATCTATACACACCACCAGAAAACAGTGATAGTGGATACTGATGCAGGTCACTTTAGAAGAAAGATCACAGCATTCGTTGGAGGTCTTGATTTATGCAAGGGTCGATATGATACTCCACAGCATCCTCTTTTTAGGACATTGCAGACAGTGCACAAAGATGACTTTCGTAACCCTAGTTTCACGGTAATCTCACAGTTGATGTTCTTGGGTGCTATCAGATATATATCATATAAGTTGCTCCAGAGATGACAATCTCTTAATTATCTAGCAAGGCTTATGCACACGTATATGATTTATCTAGCATATCATTGTGTTGTCAGATGCAAAATGCTTCATAAATCAGTCACAAAGAGATGCTAACAATGTAATATGTTTTGGGGGTCGCTAATCAGGAGCCAGCTGGTGCTGGTTGTCCAAGACAACCATGGCATGATTTGCACTGTCAAATTGATGGTCCAGCAGCCTATGACATCCTAACCAATTTTGAAGAGCGTTGGTTGAAGGCATCAAAACCCCGTGGGATGCAAAAATTGAAGGCATCATTCGATGATGCATTACTGAAGCTTGAAAGAATTGATGAAATATTGGGGATAGCAGAACTTCCATCCCTTGCCGAGGATGATCCAGAGGCTTGGAATGTTCAGGTACTCAATGTCAATTACTTCTGTCTCCAATCTTGGATTCCTGATCTACTACATATGAGAGCGTGTCCATGTGTCTATCCCCTGACCAAATCTCCTTTAACTGAAGGTTTTCCGTTCTATTGATTCCAATTCTGTGAAAGGCTTTCCAGATGACCCGAGAGATGCAACAAGCATGGTGAGAAAACTTTGACTTGAAGCCCCTTCTTTTCTCCTTCTCATGAACAAATCATGAGCATTATTTTTTCATACAATTCAGTGCAGGTAGTTTGCTAACAGGTATGTTCTATTTTGTAACAGAACTTGGCATGTGGGAAGAATGTAATTATAGACATGAGTATACACACCGCATATGTCAATGCAATCCGTGCTGCCCAACATTTCATCTACATTGAGAACCAGTATTTTCTAGGGTCATCATATAATTGGGATTCTCACAAAGACTTAGGTAAGGAATTCTAAACTTTGAGATAGAGGTAGAAGGGAGATATTTCTGTGTTTTTCTTGTTCATTTATCAAGGTTAACTTTTGAGCTCTGGCCTTTCTTTGCATCTTATTTTGTGGACTTTTCTTGATGATAAGAAACAATATTCTAGATGATTCCCATTTCTAGCTAGTTTAATGTTTTATTAAACATGATTAGGGCAAAACTCATAGCTGAAAATTCATTTTTCTTGTCAAAGCTTCTAGATGATAATATTAATCATATATTGGACCTAATAGCTTAAGCTTCTTTGACATGGTATCAAACTCTTATTGACTAAGCGGTCACGAGTTTGAATCTCACCACTCCCATTCTATTTGATGAAATTAATAGCACTAGCATCAGCCCCTCAAAAGGCTTTCACGTATGAGAGATAATATAAATAAATATCTTGAGGCCTCACCTAATAATAACATGTTCTTTCTTATAGAACAGATGTGTCCATAGCAGTGGTGCTAAAGTACAATCTAGAGCGAAGGCTCCATGTAGGATTGTCCATGTCAGGAAGTTATCGAATGAACTAAATAGCTGTAGCATAGTTGATGATCTGCAGAAAATTCTAATGGTTATGGACAGAGTAAGATTTAATTTTGGACACCAGATTCTGCTAATTGTAACAGCTTTTGGTTCCAAAAGTGGGAATGTAAAAATTTTGGATTGCAAATTAGTGGCAGTTTGTTACATCCCAAGAATTCTGTTACTTCTCCCAGCATCTTCTCTTCCAACTTGCATCTCTAAAGACAGTTATAATCGTGTTTATCATCTGCAGGAGCAAACAACTTAATACCCATGGAAATTGCCCTTAAAATTGCTGACAAAATAAGAGCACGTGAGAGGTTTTCTGCATATATTCTTATCCCAATGTGGCCAGAGGGAGCTCCTACAAGCGCACCTATACAGAGGATTCTCTTTTGGCAGGTAGGCATGATTTACTATTTGAGAAGAAAGAACTAAATACTGCATGTCATCAGTTACCAAATTAGCATGAGCTTGCATGTGAATTTGAATCAACCACCAGTTCCTCCTGAAATCTCTCATAGAAACTACGATGTCGGGTCAATTCTACTTTTGTTCTCATCTCCACGTGATGCATTTTTGAAAATCCTTCAGGGAATTGTTTGATATTTATTTAGAAAAAAATTGCACCTGGATGTAACCCATGAGGTGAATATGACAATTGCCGTGTATTTTTAACTAGTGTTACTGTTATCTGTTGCAGCATAAAACAATGCAAATGATGTATGAAACAATTTACAAGGCCTTGGTGGAGGTTGGACTGGAAAATACATATGAGCCACAAGACTATTTAAATTTCTTCTGCCTTGGCAATCGCGAGGCATTAGACAGGGAGAATAGTGTGCAAAGCTCTACTCCTGGAAACACTCCTCAGGTTTGTCTTTTCGTAACTAGATGTTGACTATTTCGATGAGCTTTCTCTTTTGGAATCATCATGTTCTCGAAATAACATTCAATCGGTGAAACAGGCACGGAGTGAGAAGAGCAGACGCTTTATGATTTACATTCATTCTAAAGGAATTATAGTGGATGATGAATATGTAATATTGGGATCTGCAAACATCAATCAACGGTCCATGGAGGGCACCAGAGATACTGAGATAGCAATGGGAGCATATCAACCGAACCATACCTTGGCAAGGAAAAACTCTCGTTCACATGGGCAGGTAAACTAACTGATTGGACAGATTTTTTGCATTCATCAAACTTCAGGACCAGTACTTAAGTCCAAACGTGTATTAGCATCAATATACTGATTTGACAACATTTTTCAATTTATTTTCATTCGGAAAGTTTTGAGATTCATGTTTCTTCTATAAACAGAAGCCTGCAAGACCAAAACAAATTTGATTTCAACTTTTCTCGTGTTCCTGAAGTCTTGATCATTCCAATAAGTGCAATTTTTTGGTTATTTTCTGTCGAGTGCAGGTCTATGGATATAGAATGTCACTATGGGCAGAGCACATAGGAGGGGTTGAGGAGTGTTTTGAGCAACCAGAGACTATTGAATGTGTGAGACGTGTAAGGTCCCTTGGTGAACAGAACTGGAGACAGTATGTAGCTGATGAGGTAACAGAAATGAAGGGTCACCTTCTGAAGTATCCAGTTGAAGTTGACAGAACAGGCAAGGTCAAGGCTCTCCATGGCAGTGAAAAATTCCCAGACGTTGATGGTAACATTCTAGGGTCTTTCATAGCCATTCAAGAAAATCTCACTATCTGAGCTCTCACTTAATCATCACCAAGCCATAGTTGTTTTGCTTATTTTCTCAATCAAGATTCTTTTGCATGGAGTCTGATGGAATAGCACCAATTGTTTTGTTTTCATTTTAGGCCAGTGTCTGGCTAGTTTCTTCCCCCCTTCAATTTGTAAAATAGTAACAGCAAGATCCGAGCTTGAGGCCTGCCTCCTCCACTGCTTCTTCTGAACTAAATGTATATCGGCAAATATCGAGTTAGAACTTCTTTTGGAATTTGCTCCGTCCTTCTCGACACCTCGACTTCTTTATATAGTAATTGATGATCGAGTTCGTTGGTTCACTTGTGCTCTTGTTTTTCATATCCACCTCGATAGAGAATTACTTATGCTCTTGTTTTTCATTTTGATCTTCCACAATATTTTTATTATAAGTTTAACTAAACAATTATTGCTCACTTTTAAACTCCGGAACAAATAAATAACAATCATAACTAAATTGGTTTTTATTAATATAATTTTAATTTTTAGTTTTTTTTTTCTATAATATCAACACCTGCTTAACTTGTAATCATAATAAGACTAAACAGAGGTGTCATTGAAATCGTAAATTTTATAAATTTCAATATAACATAGTCAAAATCTAAAGTATGCTGACTCATTCCAACATTTCTAATTAAATAAAAGTTAAAATTTACATATTAATAAAGTATATTTATCAATTATACTTTATAAAATAAAAATTATTGGAACTCATCTAAAAATTTCAAGTATAAAATAAAGATTGTCAAGGATATCATTTATTTATCTCTCTTTCTCTCACACACAAATATAATTTTTTATATATATTAATGTTGGTTTCTGGTTTAATTTGTGCTCATCTCGACTAATTTTATGGGCTCAGAAATTAATGATTATACAAGCCTCCAGTAATCTTGAATTTTATAGAATTCAAACTAGTAATTTCTAAAAAGCAAACTCAAGACTGACTAGTTGAGAAATATTTTAAAAAATTGCATTTATAATTTTGTTGATTTCAATATTTAAACTAAAAAAATAACAAATCTCGTTCCTTACCGGACAATCACCAGCAAATATATCTGTAAGCTAATATCTTCACTTCTTTCTTTCTACTTGCATGTTTTTCGTTGCGTTCAAAATGCTATTTGATTTGTTTAAATTATGATTTTTTTATTATTTTTAATACTAATATAAAAAATTAATTTTAAAAATAAATAAATATGTTATTTTAGTATATTTCTAAATAAAAATCAAAAATAAATTTTAAAAAATAAACAAATATATTGTTTAAATATATTTCTAAAAAAATTAATTTAAAACACAATTTCTCACACACTCTTGAACAGTAAACATATTATATACCCACACACACTCTTTCTCACGTACACAAATACACACACATTTGTGTGGTATCATCCCCAGATCCAAAATCATTCACGCTTCATCCATCCCTTCCTCTCCTCTCTCAAAAAAATGGGATTCGAATCTTCAAACGGCACCGCATCACCAAAACTGCTCAAATTCCTCATCTACGGACGTACTGGCTGGATCGGTGGACTCTTAGGCAAGCTTTGCCAATCCCAGGGCATCGACTTCACCTATGGTTCCGGTCGCCTTGAAAACCGACCCTCCCTCGAAGCCGACCTGGTTGCCGTTAATCCCACTCATGTTTTCAACGCTGCCGGCGTTACTGGCAGGCCTAACGTCGATTGGTGCGAATCCCATAAAGTCGAGACCATACGAACCAATGTGGTCGGCACACTGACGTTGGCTGACCTTTGCAGGGAGAAAGGTTTGGTCTTGATTAATTATGCTACAGGCTGTATCTTTGAGTATGATTCGAGCCATCCTCTCGGGTCGGGTATTGGGTTCAAGGAGGAGGATACTCCGAACTTTATCGGTTCTTTCTATTCCAAGACTAAGGCCATGGTATGGTAGTACTATATCTTTAAAGTTATGTTTTGTTGTACAATATGATGGTTTCTCTCTCTCTCTCTCTCTCTTTTTTAATAAGATGTATTTAATTGGTGGCATTTGTAAGACAATGTGTTGGTTCTATGCATTTTGCTTTATGGATCTAATTAAATATATACTTGCTTAGTGGAGTAGGGTGAATCGCAGTTGTGCATGTAATGCGTAGTGTTGGATCCAGTAGAGTAGTGTTAATTATATGCAATATTTGGTTGCTGTTAGAGATGTCATTGATCGGAATAAAATGCAAAATAAACTTAATCGTGTTCTTCTTTTTCAATTTTTATTTGGAGCTAAGGAATTCTTTCGTGCATCTCTTTCGCTTTTTTATTTTCCAGTTTTTGCATTCTTGATTAGATGGAACATAGACAACGATGTTAATGTCTGCAATGTGTTATAGATTTAATAGATTCTGATTTATGCTTCTTTTCTGATATTTGAAAGGTAGAGGATTTGCTCAGGAATTATGAAAATGTTTGCACATTGCGTGTCAGAATGCCCATTTCATCTGATTTAGCCAACCCTCGCAATTTCATCACAAAGATCACTCGATATGAGAAGGTAGTGAACATTCCAAACTCGATGACAATCTTGGATGAACTCCTTCCCATCTCCATCGAGATGGCAAAGAGAAACCTTACTGGGATCTTTAACTTTACAAATCCTGGAGTGGTTAGTCACAATGAGATTTTAGAAATGTATCGGGATTACATTGACCCCGATTTCACATGGAAAAACTTCACTCTTGAGGAGCAAGCAAAGGTAATAGTTGCCCCAAGGAGCAACAATGAGCTTGATACTGCCAAATTGAAGCAGGAATTCCCTGAGCTCTTGCCAATAAAAGAGTCCCTTATCAAGTATGTCTTCAAGCCAAACCAGAAGACAGCTGCTGCTTGATGCCACCAAAGGGAAGTCATGGATGAACTGTTGTCCATTAAGAAGTTCTTCGTTATTTATGTGTTCAAGCCGAATGAAAATGTCACAGGTGCTTGAGTTTTTTACGTTTGGATATTTTTGGTGTTTTCCTTGTTTCCATATATTAAAAATTGCTCATGTGGGCTGATTTGATCTTTCCACCTTAGAGGTTCTTCTCAAATGATATGCATATTCCACCATTTGTATCTCCATCTTGTATTTGCAACTTGATGTTGAATAAATTGGTTAGAGGTGAATTGATTTATCAAGTTATAATTATATTTTTGCAAGTTAATTTGTAGTGTATGGCACAGGCTGCGTCAATTATGTTCTGATACTAGTTTTTGAAACTCTTTATATGTGGTTTATCATTTCAACAAAATATTTTATTTTTTCTACGAATCTTGATTAGTTGTCTTGTTTTCTCAATGTGAATTGTTAAAATGACTAAAAAGTACATACCATCACACTTTTTTTCTTATTGGAGCATCTTAGACCCCGTTTCAATCCGTATTTTATTAAAATTTAATTTTTTTGTTTATAATTAAATATTTTTATTTATTTTTATGATGTAAAAAGTAATTTTTAAAAAATAAAAAAAAATATTATTTTAATATATTAAAAAAAAAAAAAACACACACTTTAAAGCATACCCATCGGACCGCAGAGCATATGCACGGCAACATAAATGTCGTAGCGTAACCTGCCGGCGTGTGGGGAATGTGGAGGTATCGCAGCCGACATGAGTCAACCGCACATTATACTTGATAAAAATTAAGAAGAAAAGCATTCAAAAGATTGGAGTCAAAGGATACAGCTATATTTCAATCAAGCAGGGGCAGTACAAATTTGAAAAGCTAACCGCAAGTAACACAAACGTCAACATGAAAAATCATCAAAATGGATTTTAGTGTGTTAGTTGCGTCCGAGGATACCCGGTCTTGTACAAACGGAAGGGCCTCCGAATTTGTCTGTCTTCTGTGTCGTCTTTGAGGAAGGGGGTATTCCGTGCTCATAACCAGGGAGGGTTGCTTCCTCTGTTGATCTGATGTTGTTTAAGACTTTTGACTCTTATCTTCATCCCTGATTACTGTTTCCAGTAAGGGGAAACTGAAAGCAAAATCTTTACTGTAAAATGAATCGGCCATTATGGCACCAACACCATTAGCAATTACAACCCCAGAACCAGTCACCAAGGCATCACAGATAACAGTCTTCTGCTCCACTTTATACGAATTCAGAGCTTCAAGAATGCAAGCATCTCCTCCCCAAATTAATTGATATATGGTCCCGTCGAGGTCAAAGTTATTAATGGAGAGTCATTTCATTATACGTCCAATAAACCATGTATTTGGTATCAGTAATAAGATTAGTGAGAATTCTACTGTTAATAACAACTGCAGTACTCATGTGCTCACATTTAAGACTTCTCCGTTGCCAAGAACAACTCGTGCAATAAATTCCCTATCAATGGTGCTGGCAGCTACCGTCAATGTCCATGGTGCATGGTTGGAGAGTGAACATGGATAGGGCACTGAATTGCCAGCAGAATTTGAGGTCAGTATACCATTTTTCATGGCATGGAAAGATCCAATTGTGATAGGATCTTCCATATATGGTAGTGGCCAGTCAGAACCAAGGTACACAGATATAATATTAGCACCATCTGCTATGGCATCATCAAATGTTGCGAGGATATCTGCACTTGAACATCCGAACCTCCAGCAAACTTAGTACATCGCAATTCTTGCACTGGGAACTCCAATTCTTGCAACTCCTTTAGTTGGGACCAAAGTAGCTCGCTCCTTGCACCTCACGGCCTGCTACTGTTGAATAAGTATGGGTTCCATGTCCCTTGGAGTCTATAGGGGATGGGAAGTTCGCTGCAATTTCATAGGTTCCATCAGTTACAGAGTTAAAGGTGAAGCAGTGTGAATGCAATCAAGATAATGCTTGTTGCAGGTGACCAGGGCCCTTTCCTTTCCATTTAGCAGATGGAGCACTCATTCCTTCATTATTGAAGCTCTCAGCTTCTGACAAGATTGTACATTGTGAAATCATCAAAAGCTTGTAATTAGCACATGATCTTGAGTTTTAGCCAAAGTGAAACAAATAATATTAAAACGTAAACATGTGTCAGAAGACCAATAACAACATTTCCTTCTAGGGGTGCTCCAAGTTTGCCTTGAATAACAACATCAAAAGCTTGTAATTAGCACATGATCGTGTAGTTTGAAGCGTTAGAATGTGATTTGGAATGACTGAAACAACATCTTCCATTTCTGCAGCCAATTTCGATCCTATTCAGCACTGAACAAAGCTAATAAAAACTTGAATCCTAGTACCATTTGTTTGAGTAAAAGTCACCTGATAATTTTTCGAGTTCTTCAGCTGCAAATCCGTTGACACTCTTTCCATAACTATATACCAGACTTTTTTTCTGATTCAGTACTGCATTTAGAAAACTTTTCGATGTTTGATCAGGTTATTTAAGATCAAAGCCATGTGGGGCCCTCGAAGGAGCACAGAAGCATATAAACGGGAACAGGAAATATACTTTTATCAGTTTATGTCAACATTTGCAACGCTGAAACGATATATTCTGCTGGAAGTGCTGCAAAGTTCTTTCTGGTTTTATGGAAAC
>Ga0325410_1004374_pt1 | contig 15814 bp, 4 predicted proteins | sample PopdelMetagenome_16_FD_206182 | JGI IMG/M metagenome (GOLD analysis project Ga0325410, IMG submission 206182) | Populus deltoides microbial communities from Bellville, Georgia, United States - Xylem-PdIQD-R3 | ecosystem: Host-associated > Plants > Phyllosphere > Stem > Wood/Secondary xylem...
TCTGGTATTTCAGGTAAATTATATTTGTTGCATTAATTTGAATGGGAAAAAACAAAAAATAGATACATGACTTAATTTATCCCTTGTACATTTTATGAAAGAAACATGGAGAGATACTTTCATTCATGGATGTTAAACTGACTTTAGGGTTGATTTGATGGTTGATTTGCTCCAATTAGTTTAATTTGAGTTTTTTTAGGTCAATATTTTTTTTTAAAAAATAAAAGTTTACATTGATTAATCTGTCATGTTTTGAAAAATAATTTTTTTTTTAAAAAAATAAATTAAGTTTTGACTGAATTTCAAGTTGATTCGTTAGGTCCATTAAGTTAAACCAAATCAATCATGAATTAATTCTTTTAACACCTAATTCGGATTAAAGGTTGTTCAACCAAGTCTCAGATCTATCTTTTAGGACAAGTTGAGTACTTATCTTTTAGTTGCGTTATTTTACCATATCAATTATAATAAAATAACATAATTTAATTTTTTTTTATTAATATAACACAATTTAGTAAAAGTCATTAGTAGAAACCGTGACTTTTTAAAATGTCGCTAGTGGAAATATATATATTTTTTAAAAATAGTTAAAATAAAATGCTTTAAATTTCAGAACAAGGAGAAGAAAAAAAAAAATCTCAGAACATACTAAAATTCCAATAATAATAATCTCATTATTATTAATAATATCTTTTTAAAAAGCACTTGTTATTATTGAAGTTTTAGGGTGTTTTATTAGTCTCATTCTTTTTTTTCTTCTTTCTTATCTTAAAATTTTTGTTAATTAATTTTAACTATTTCTTTAAAATATTATTATTCTCACCAACAAATTTTTAAAAGTCATGGTTTTCACCTATAATATTTACTAAATTGACAAACAATGTTATTTTAAAAAAAACAATGCTAATTTAAAAAAAAAAGTATTTTTTTTAAATAGTAAAAAAGAAATGTGGCATCGGTGTGCGTATATCTGTCGCAACCTGGGAGGGTCAATCGTACTAATTCGCAAGTCCCCAAAAATGAATTTTAAGAAGACCGGCGAAAAGACTTTAGGAAAAAAAACTGTTAACTAATAAAAAGGGGCTTCTTTTTACGTGATCGGAAAACTCCACCTCACGTGTACGGTGGGCTATTGCACCACACGAGTTTTTCTTCCTAGGTGGGTCCAAATGTGTCAGCGACGGTGGAATTTCTTTCTTTATTTATACCGAAGAAATTAACATCCTTAAAAATACTGTAAAATTCAGTAAACGCGGAATATAGTGATGCGTTTTGTAAATATTTAATTTGATTGCACGCATCATATATGATCCTACATGCGTTGCAAATCCTAACTCTTTGATGCGAATAAGATGTTTCTCTGATATTTTAATTATTTTTGAGATTTCACATCTAAAATGTTTGGATAAAATCTTAAAAAAGAAAAATCAGACCAAACTATTTAAATTAGTTTTTTTATCTAATTTTTTTTTAACTTCCTGGGAATTATTTACAAGTACATAAAACAAACAAGGGAAAAAAAATGCCTGAAGGGACCCCACGGACCGACCTCCCCCGAGCAATAAGATTAGGATGAGATACACAACTTGTTAGGAGACTCTTGTGTGGTGGAAATGGCATCAATACGGTGCTTTCTGCCGCGCATTGCACCGGTTTTGAGATTGTTTGATATTGTGTTTGTAATTATATTTTATTAAATTTTGAATTTTTTTTGCTAAAATTGAGTGCGATTTGTACTTTTTGGATCGTTTTGATGTGCTGATGTCAAAAATAATTTTTTAAAAATAAAAAAATATCATTGGCATGTATTTCGGCACAAAAAGTTATTTCAAAAGCAACCGCTACTAAACATTCTCTTTAACGAGACAATTCGAGTGTACAGTGCGCATGCTTTTTCGTAGCACCGAGAACGCTTCTCCATTTTATAATGGAGTTCTTTTCTCTATATGTTCATTATTATGTCGAATTACATAAATCCCATCCTTGCATGAATATTGATTTAAGTAGAAATACTCACTGGACAAATTATTCAGTGTAATTAATCTATAAACAGAACTCAGAATTTGATTAGCGCTTTCCATTAATGAAAATTACGTTTCTACCCAATTTTATGGAGCAAAATCAGATTTCTATCCAGTTTTGTGAAATCACATTGTATGGCTCACCAAATTGGATAGAGACTAGTTTTGTTTAACAAAAGGGTTTGATTATTTTTTAAGAAACTATTTCTACGTTAATTAATTGTTAAAAGGCGTTGAGCAACTCTTATCCTTCTAAATTCAATGATTTAATTGCTATGATAATATCTCGCAAGGGATATTCGTTGGTTAAATTCTTTAATATTTATATTTTATCTATTATTTATTGGATAACAAGTTCAAATATCATACAAATACTTTATTTTTTTTATTTTTTTTGTTTATAATTTGCGAGGGGATAGAGAAACTTGCTCAATTCTTATAGTAAAGAAATGAAGTCTCGATTGAAACTGATTCTGCCTATGAAAAAAAAAGAGATTTTAGTGTCAGTAAGTTTCTTTTTATATGAAGAGTTTATCTTAGGTGTTTCTCCCCCCTTAAACTTACATGAAATGATAGATCTGAATTCAAAAAGAATTTTAGTTTCAAGTTGATTATAAGTTTTGGAGCCATTTTTTGTTGTTGATAGAAGCTATGAACATGTTTTATAAAGTGTTTAGAATGTTTTTTTTGGGTCAAATTATGGTTAAATCTGAGTAGGGCAGATAATGCGTTACATGCTATTTTTTTCCCAAAATATTAAGAGGCGCATTCACCCCTTAAGAAGATTAAAAATAAAAGGCTCAAGAGCCATGGGCTATCAAAGCCCGAGAGCCAAGGCTTTTTTTTTTTCCTTTTCTTTTTCATTTTTATCCATTACAATTGTATTTCTTTTTATTTTTCTAGCTTATTTTTTTCTTTTAATTTTATCATTTAATATTTGATTGATTATTAATTAGGCAACATAATTTGTTTCGATTTGATTTTTCCTCCAATTACCTCGATATTTGGTTGGTTCTTAATTTTATAGGTGTCTATTTTAGATAAAAAAAATTGTATATAAAAAATTATTGAATTCAATTGAGTCCATGATCCGGGTCACAAGTTTGGTTGGGAAGGGACTAAACTTCATAATTTTTATTGTTGTTGCATAAATAGTTCTTAATTTATTTAATTAGATGTATGCATAAAAGTTTTGCATTTCGCTTGAGATTTTTTTATGCATAAAAACACGTTGTCAAAATCTATATATACAAATTATTTTGAAGAAAAACAATATTCGACTCACGGCGAAACATGAGTAAAATAACTAGTAAAAGTATAAAAGGCATGGCCTTTGCAATGTGCTCACATCATTGTTCACCCTATCACATTTTACAGCAGACCTACTATTCAAAATTTTGCTTTGTTTTCAATTTGGTCATCAAATGTTATTTTTATGCAATTACGTACTTTTAAGGCCAAATTCAAAGGAAAATAAATCAAATTTGTTGACTAAGAACAAAATTAAAAAACTGGGGGGCAAAGTAGAATAGGCGTCACAAATGGGGAATGATTCAGAGTTAACATGAAAAGTTTAATTTAGTCCCCACACTTTAAAAAGTATACATATTTGATTCCTCAATAGTTTTTCAATTAAATTTTGCAAAAAAATTTTATTTTTGTTATTTTTTAATTCTTGGTCTGAGACAGAATAGAGAAAGGTCACCAAATTATGGTAGTAGAGAGAGAAATATCATCGACGTCGATTTTGGCCACTAAAACAATCGATCTTTGTGTCAAATAGTTCCATTTGATAAGGAGAGTTCAATTCAGACGTTTTTTTTTTAACCATGTAAGTGCCTGAAAACCAGATATGAACTTAGGAATACCTTTTGTTTTGAGTTGATTTTCTGTTTTGAGATTTTTTTTCTTGGGTTTTTTGAGGCCATAGATAGGTTTATCAAAGTTTCTATGGTGTTTTCTAGGTTTTTTAGATTGAAAATTGGGTTTTCACGTAAAAAACCTTCAACCCTGATTCTTTAACAGCTATAGTGGCCAAAATACAGGCAAAATCAGACAACACATCGTTCGTCTCAACGGGGATAACGCCTTCTTATTCAATATTTCAATAAAACATGAAAAGGAAGACTTGTTGTTTGCCCCGTCTGCAATAAAAATATTAAGAAGCATGCGGGCCCTAACAAAATGAACTGAGCGGGGTAGCCTGGCTTTCCAGACCCAACAACGCCTCACTTTTTCCTCTTTTTTTTTCAATTTTTTATAAATATTTAAATTAATATACTTTCTCTCTTTCATTTTGTTTATATAATCTTTTTTAAATGATAAATATTTTTTAATTATTTTTTATGCATTTAAATTTTAAAGAGACTATTCTAATTCTTCTATAATTTATCTTTTAATGTGTTATATAGATAAAATTTTTTTTCCAATTTTGTATAATATTTCTAATATGTATAACCTTGCACAATATTTTTTCCTTTTATTTTAGTCAATCAATTTCATGTGTATATATTTATATTATCATTTGATTGAATGGAAATTTGATTTTGATGAACAAAGTCTTGCATTGCAATGTCAAGTATCTTGATTTATACATGTCTATCGATTTTTCATTTTTATCTTCATTAATTGTTAGTGAATTTTTTTTTTATTTTTCAATATATATGATTATGAATTTATTTTATTATATATATACAAATGTATAAACTTTTTAATTTACTTTTATAATTTTTTGTATGTACAAATACACGTAAAAAAAAGCCTATATATATTTTATAAGAAAAAAATATCTATGAAGAAAAAAATATATATATGACATAGCTAGTAATAAATGAGAATATGACACTTGAGGTCGTGGCCTAGCGGGGGAAGGGATTTGTTTTCTTTCTCTACATCCAGGTTCGATCTTTTCTGTGCATGTCTGTCACCCCCGAGATGCCTTACATGTTCACTGGGTTTGCAGGATGTTCAATGGGCCCGAGAATTAGTTATAAGGTGTATAAGTTAGCCCAAACACCCCGGATTATATAAAAAAAAAATATGAATTGATGGTTTCAGTTGCCAACCAATTTATACAATGTAGTGAGAATTATTAAACTGTAATTTTTACTAAATCAATGTTGGATGCTTATATTGATCCAATGCTTGATAGTCAAAAGTCACGAGTTCCTTGGCTGATCAAACATTCCGTGTACAGGAAAACGAGCGTGTTTGCAAAGGTCAAAGTTTTTCTCAAAAGTCAATTTATTATGGCAAGATGTTAAGCCCTCGGGTTCTACTGACCCTAAAGCGGGCAATACTTGAAATTTAAGCTTTGGTTGATTCTTTTAATTACTCTTTAATTCTAACTACTTTTTTCTCCTCTTATTTTTTTTCTTCTAATTCTTTCAATTTTTGTGATTAAGGTATTTAATATTGAGGTTAAACATGTTTTTTTTAAAAGGTATTTTAGAATTCGTTTGGAAACGCGGTGCAAACTATATTTTTTAAAAATTTAAATTTGTTTTTTTAATTATTTTTTTTATGTATTTTGGATCGTTTTGATATGCTGATGTCAAAAATAATTTAAAAAAATAAAAAAAATTTTATTTTGATGCATTTCAACACGAAAAACACTTTAAAAAACAATCACAACCACACTTCTAAACAACCCCATAAAAAATTCAAGTCAAAAACCAAAACGCTTCTAAAAAAAAAATAATTTCAGTCCAACAGTATTTAAGGGTTAGGTGGATGTGCATATTTTCTACGGGTTGACTAACTAATTCGTAGTCAAAGCTTGTGCCTAGTCTAGCTCCTTAGGAAAGTGTCTTGCTGTTTTATTTGTTTTACTTTAAAACAAAGCAAATTAAAATCACCAAAAGAATTTTAATACTCCATTGCTTAATTTTTTTGGGGTGCGAGGTGATTCGACTTAGAGAGTCTATTTGGCCTCTACTATGTTATATTTATTGCGCTTATTATACTGTGTTGTGTATAAAGTAATTAAATTGCTTGGTAATAAATTATAATATATTGCATTGTGAATAAATTATTTACTGTGATATTTACATTAAAACGACCATAAAGCATATAATTTATCATAAGATTTTTATTATCTAAATTAACAAAAAAAAATTAACAACAACTATTTAAATATGAGACATTACAGTAATTTAATATGATTTTTGTTTTATAAAATTCATGTAAAAATTGACTAATTTATATATTTAAAATTATGATCGATTAATGGTTTAATGACACTAGGGATCCCTATGGGGTGGATTTTTGAGAAAGAGACTCTTATGGTTTCAATTTGACCAGTACTTGGATCCCTATTGATCCCTATTGTTTAATCCATCGGGCAACAAGATCCCTTCATTTATATTCAATTCAAATTTCTATTAATCTTCTTATTTTTTTTTATTATTAACATGGATGTCCGGACTAATTTGCGCGCACCTCGACTAATCCTATAGGTCCTAAAATTAACGATCATGTAAGCCTCTAGTTACCATTATATTAGCAACTACAAGACTCGAACCTGAGACCACATGAGAACAAACCCTTTGACCCCAAACCCTTATCCTGAAATTAAAATTCTATTAATCATGACTTCAAAAGATATGGAGGGACACCAATAAGATTCCTATTAATTCTAGTTTAGAAAAAAATAATCAGCCTCATTTTTTTCACATTTGATTTTTTATTTAATTTTTAATTAACTCCCTCTCTCTCTTTTTTTTTTATTTTCATCAATTCTTATTTTAATTTTAATTAATACTCTCTCGCATGTGTTTCATTTGTCTCATATTCCTTACTAAACGCTGCTTTACCGTTTAAGTATGACAACGAAGTTCCATAAACACTAACACTACTTCCACTTGGTGATCATCCTCTCCAAATTATGAACTTTTTTTCATTTTTGTTTCTGTTTGCGTCATTTTTAAAGTATCGAGTCTTACTGTAGGACTAATATTTGATTAATAGTGGCATGCGTCCTTCAGAATAATCTAAAGAGCTCGGAGCATGGTTTAAATTCAGATAAAAATTTTATGGCATACAATATGAAATAAAATCCTGGCGAACAATCAAAATAATTGATCTGGTAGATTAATGACCCATGTTATATGTTAGTTGACTAGGCATGCACCATTGCATAATTTCATCATTTATGTACTTTATAGAACCTCGAGATGAGAAAATAGTGGGTTTAAATTACAGAAGAGCTAGTGAAATGATCTTCGTATCCTAGTCTTTGTAGCTTGAGTAATGTTGAAATGATGCCAGCGGTTTCGGAATCATATCTTTGAATCCTAGTGTTGCATGTGCGACGTTACGAACATTACAATTAGAAACTAGCAAAACAAAAATAGAATATTTTGTTGATGTAAATACACTAATTCTATTGTTGGTATAAAAATTACTAATGAATTTATCGATAAAAACATGTTGTCAGAAGATATCTTGAGTTGATGTCATATCTATCAGTAATTTTTCGGTGATTTTTATACAAATAGATATTGTGACCACTTATTGTCGCTGGTCTTTAAAAAAAGGGTCTGTCAATATCTATCGTCAAATTTATTGGTGAATATTACTAACATATTTTCAACATATATGTCCATCAGCAATATATTTGTCTCACTGATAGGTTAGCCTACAAAATAACCAATGATATATTCTATCGATGATCCCATTGAGGTGTATATTGAAATAGTTAACAATTCTTTATAATTCTCCAAGGAAAATTGTGATCCTTTACTGACAAAAATTCCATCAATATGGATCAAAACAGTTAATAACTCTCCACAATTCTCCGATAAAAAAGTTGATTATTTATCGATTAAAATTTCTTCCATCATCAAAGAATTTTTTTTTTACATGCTATCAACAATTTTACAATGACATTAAACAATATCAAATGACTAATTAAAACTGAAGAACAAATTTTATATAATGTAAAAATCAATTGCAAATATCTATACAAATCAATTACAAGCTCCAACTGTAGGTGAAGATGAAGGGGGAGACAAATCTCGTGGAGGTTCGTATGAGGAGTATAATGACTGGAAAAGTATGTCATTATCTTCTTTAATTGCTTTTTTTTTTTATTCTTCATACTTTGCCTTCATTTCGACCCTCATAATACCAACCCGTTGTTCAATCAACTCTTTAACAGTTGGTGAAGGTTGACTCAGGTTGAATTTTAGGCTGCTTGTAATTGAGACACTACAACCCGATCTCATATATCGAGTCATAATCATAGAGATACAGTAAACCTGACTCTTATCGAGTCTATCGGTTGCTCCAACCTACAACCACAAATCCAGATCGTATTCCGGATAAATTGAAGGGTTCTCTTCATATTTGGCACACATGATGACGTTATATTGTTCCTATACCAAAGAAAAATAAATCAGATATATGGATGAGAAAATATTAGTTCAAATAATATACAAAAAGGTTACAAAGTTTACATACAATAAATGTAGAAGCTCAGCCATCGACAAACTATTGCATCTTTTTTTGTCTATCCTCCCTCTATATATGTGTTTCCATATACGACTTCATTAGAGTAGGCTCGCATCCAAGCTGTGTTGATTGTAAAATAAATCAATACTTAAACCTTATCACAAATAATAACTACCATTTGAAGAAAAAAACTTAAAAATAAAATAGCTTTTACCAGACGCTTTGCATGGTTAGTGAAAAGAAGTGACCCGCTAATATTCTTAATAATAGAATCATGGGTCTCTTTGATTTTGTTCAAAGACTCATTCCTAGAGCACCTTTTAAAAGAATATGACGTGAAGAACTTTAGATATCTCTCCTAGATACTCTCAGTGATGTGGGGACATCTACAATGCTTCTAAACATCAAAGTCATCTGACTCGTCATATTTCATAGTATATCATTGGGAATCATACCGGAAATTGTGCAACTTGATTCAAAATTCATTAAACCAAAAGGTTTTACAAAAACATTTTACTATTATACAAAAAACATATATGTCACATATTAAAACTTACCTATTAGTGCTATGATTTTCTCAGGTTTGCCTTGCCACCATTGAGTTTGCCTTATCCCACCAAAATTTCTTCTTAAAATCATTTTCGTAAAATAATTACTTTTCAAATTTTAAAAACATATTTTATTCGTTAAAAGTATTAATCATGTTCTAACCTCGAACTTTCTCCACCAAGTCTCAACCATAGGCCTCCATTATGTATGATCTTTAAGATGACTCCATTGAAAAAGAAGCACCTTTATTGATGTTTTTATCATTGATGTTATTGTTCTCGCAACTTTAATATTTATGAACTTGAAAATAAAAAATTCACTCCAAACTATATAAATGTGTTAACATTAATTTAATGTTATTTTTGAACAAAATTAGATTTTCTTACATCCTTAAATTTAGCTCCCATTCCAAAATTAACCTGTTGGAATATGGATCCCTAACATATGGAACCCCAGATCCATGTCTGGTAGTCGACGAGCAAGCACTATTAGATGGTACATTAAGTGTCTCTTTATGATCGACATCTAAATGAGCAGAAGGATTAGGAAAGCTATTGCTTGAAGATACAGTATCGCTTTGTTTTGACCTTATACTATTCATATGCATCTAAGCAATATAACTAAATAACTAAGAATATTTATTTAAAATCTCAATCAATGATTTATGTTTTTTGTTTTGTTTTAGTACATCTATTCATTTATAACAAAATTCTAGCAACACCTTCACTATAAAGGGCCTAACACAACACACAACGAACAATAATATAACAATAAATCTTGACATCTAGCTTTATTCCACTAAAGATTTCTCTTATAAATTCATCAGGATCCACTGTAACCATAAACAAAATTCCAAGGTTTTATGCTTTATACCATTAGCTTAACAAACCAAAGAAGTCAATATGCACACAAGGAACAAGTAACAAATTCTACTTTTGGAAATTTATATCAAATCAAGGACCATCTGCTACTGAGCTAGAAAGATCTTTCTTTTAAAAAAAACACACAAATCCTTCTATGACCAGCTAAGGAGGTCGAAAATTGCTTGTAGCAACTTATCTTCCATTTCCAACCAAAAATTTAAAACTTCTCCCTAAAAGCATCAATATCTATAGTTTGGGAGACTTATAAAACCAACTCAAAATCTTTAAACAAGCCTAAGTGTTAAAACTTTAGGCTGAAAAGGCACGCCTAAATTTTTTTTAAAAAAGAATATAACAAATAAGCTTTAATGCAACTAAATTATTTTATTCTATTTTATAATTAATTAAACTATTTTATTATGGTACTGACAGAAATGCGAAAACAAATCCAATCCTCTTTCTTGTTTTTTTTTTTTTTAATTTTAAAAAACCTCATTTTTTGCAACCCAACCCTATCCATGTTGTATTTCTTTGTCACTTGTGCTTATAGGATGCTTTTATATATAAAAAAAATTTAATTAAAATTTTATTTTATTTTTGATATTAATGCAATAAAATTATAAAAATACTTAAAAACATTTATTTAATATTTTTTTAAATAAAAAACAACTATAAAAAAATCCAAATCACAGAAACAAAAACGCTATTACCACTGAGAAGTTCTTTGTACTGTACTTGTAATTTACAACACAGCATACTCAGACACTGATCGATGCCCATTCTAGCCGGAGAGCCTAGGCTAGCCTCCTTCTCTACCACCCGAAATTCATCGCCTAAAAACAAGTTCCAAATCCTCGCGGCATGCAACTCCCAAATTGATGCTTTGTTTAACTTGAAACCACATGCGTAGTGGGACCAAATTACTAATCATTTGCTTTCTTTTAGCTTAACGATCGAAGATTCTCACCTGATTGCACCCCAATCACACAGCCAACTGTAACTGCTACATGCACACAGTAAGACTATAAAATTACAAAATGCTGGAAAAAGAAGATTAAATTAAGAAATTTGATTGGTCACATAGTAATAATCTCTCTTCCCAATGCATAAATTGCAAAAATTACATGATAAAACATAGTGTCATCATGTCTGCCAAAGAAGCAGCACGTGTGTTACTGTATGGCAGTTTAAGACTAGTAGTTATTTTTATTTTTATTGCTATACAAGAAAACAAAATCAACTCCTGTACAAAGGCGACCTTTCATGCACCAAAATTCCTCTCGATATTGATTGCTTCAAAATCTTGATCGGACTGGGGAACCATCCCTTCCCTCCCTTCGACGATCTTATCACGTCACTCCCTCTTGAATCTGACGTCACCGCCACCGATCTTGACTTCCTCATCATCTTCCTCCTCTCCTCATCTTCATTTACCTTTCTCGCCGATTCATCCTCCCCCTCCTTTAAAATGACCACGTGTCGTCTATCAACCTCCTCTGTCATGCTCCTGTTACCATGTCCTCCCTTGAATAACGACCAAAACGACGACGACGTCTTGTGACTGTTATAGCTCTGGTCAGCGGTTGGCTTTGACCGGAGAAACGGAACAGCTACTGATCGAGAGCGGCGAAAAGAAGGCTCGCTGCCTATTAAATTGGAGACGCGGCCGACGCTTCCCACTCCAGCCGCGGAGGAGAAGCGGTGGAAAGAGGAGAACGATGAAGAGTAGCCGGAGGAGGAGGATGCGGTGGTGGCGTAGCAAGCGCAGGGGCGCGCGTTAGCGCAGTCAGGGCAGAGAGAGGAGAGGCGTTCGCGGAGGCACACGTGGCAGATACCGGTTCGGCGACGCTTGGAAGGGTGCTTTGGACATTTCCATATCTCTTCTTCATCGACGTAAAGAGCCATTTTGGTGTAAGTTCCCTATGTCTCCCTCTCCAAAAGAAATTGTTTCGTTCTTGTTTCTCTCTCTACGCAGCTTGTTGTTTCTGTTCTGGCTTCTGGATTTGCTTCTGAAGGATTTATAAAATGACTTGACCATGATTAAGTATCTCGAGTCAAAAGTTAACTACGGTCTAACTAATTAAATAATTAATCAATCATTCAATCAGAGCCGATTAGAATGCCAGTGTCAGACGGAGCGTTTTGGAGAGGATAATAAATGTCCTTTACTAAGAGAGTAATTTACTAGAATGCCATAAATAGGGAGTGGCCTCCACACTCTACAGCGCGGGGTCGGGTTGGGGCCCGGGGGGTGTTTGGTGATGAAATTACCAGCATCTTTTAATTTAATTACGGATATGCTAGTTCACACGAATTAAAACATGTAAGGGTGTATTTGTCGTAAGGGGAACAGGTAGTCTCGTCCGTGTATGGAAGGGGACTCTAGTGACCTGGTCGAGTCATAGATGAACAACAAGATGTGGGACCCAATTGACTAAATGATTTGTTTTATTTTACTAGTATTTTTAATATTAGAGAGCGATTGCTGGGATATTATGTTGACTGTGTTTGGTTTGAGATTTTTTTTTTAAAAAAATTTTCCTAAGCAGTGCTTCTTACTAATTAGTATTTTACAGGGATTGTTGACCAACAAGGCTGTAATAACTAATAGTCAAAACGATACCATCAAATGTCTGTTATTTTAGTTCCTCTAACAAGTTCACACGTGAACGAACTGATGCACTTATGCTTCGATTCCCTGTAGTGTCCGAGATATGCATATCTTTTAAATTTGTCATAAAGTTTATATATTTTTTACATAACATAGCCGACATTCCATAGTACCATATATTGCAGCCTTTGTGTCATCAGACACAAAACACTATAAACATTATTTTTCTTTCACCGAACTTTTTTATTTTTTAATCTCATCTTTTCAGCTTATGTTGCCATCGTTCTATATTCTCGAGTTCACTTCTTCTTTTTTCTTAATTCTTCTTTTTTCTTTTTTTTTTTATAAACTCACACATGAAAAATATCATAAGAGAATAAAAAAATAATTCTATAAAATAAAATTTAAGGTTAACGTTAAAAAAATTGAAAGATCAAAGGACTAAGATAAGTTCATAATTAAAATCCACTTTCAAAATAGCTAGAAATAGTTTATTTTGATTACTAAAGTTTTAGTCCGTGACATCTTGTCTCTGCAATTTCTAAATTTTATATTTTAATCTTAAATTTTATTTTTGTCATATTTTTAGCTCCTAAGTTTTAAGAAAAGAGAAAGAAAGTTATTAAAAAAAAAAGTTATTGGTTTACCATATCCTAACCAGAAAAAATATCGATATTATGTTAATATACTCGTCTTGCACAATAGAGTTCTAATAAGATGATTTAGAGTTTTATCTAGAGGTTATCAAAATTTAAATCAGATGATGATACTTTGACCTTTTAATTAAATAAAAAAATCATATTTCTACCCATTTAAAGAAAGATTAGGCGGGCAAGCTTGATATTAGAAGACCAAGCACAACTAGGTTTTTTTTTTAAGGCCAAGCCCATGGCCTTTTTTAATATTAATGAAGTTTTTTATTTTTAGAGATTAACATTAAAATTTTTATTAATCAATAAAATTTTTTATTTTTAGGGATTAATGTCAAAAATTTCATTAAAATTCCAAGATTAATAAAATTTTCTATTTTTAGGGATTTAGCATAAATGTTTTTTATAAAACTCCAAAATCAACGAAACCCTTTTATTTTTAGATATTAATGTCAAATTTCTTTTCTAAATCAACAAAATCTTTTATTTAAGAGATTAGCGTAAGCAATTGTTTAAAATTTTAAAATTAAAAAAATCTTATATTTTTAAGAATTAATATAAAAAATTTTAAAATCGATAAAATCTTTTATTTTTGAAGAGTAGTGTGAAATGTTTTTTTTTTAATTCAAAGACGATAAAATCTTTTTTTTTTTAGGATTGACGTCAAATTCTTGACAAGTCTTCAAATGTTTATTGAAAACGATGCTAAAGCTCTACAGTTTATTGACAATATGACAACAAATGTAGACTCGGAGCCAATGAGGGTTTTGAAAGAAATACTCACTAGCAATGCCAAGATTGAATATCTTAAAAAAATACCAACTCATCGAAGATACTGATACTACTAGAAAATTGGTGAAATAAAAAAATGCTTTGATTATGCTACGGTTTTAATCAAGTGTAATACATTGCCATATATTGAATATAACATGAATTATGTAAAGATATTTAAGTAATTAATAGAGCATTTATCATCTTAACTAAATTAGAAAAAATATTTAATATATTCTTAAATAGTATTAATTATAAATTCTTGCGTAAGGTAAAATGAGATTTGAAAAGTGTTTTAAATCTTATTTAAAGAATAAATAATTATAGTGTTGAGATCAAATTTGATTTGATAAAGTAGACACACTCCATGCTATAATGTTTAAATTAGAGCATCATTGATTATGAATAATAATTAAACTAAGAAACTGAGCACTGAAATGTTAAGTCAAACCACTTATAAATTTTCTAATATTTAGAGGATCATAACACATTGCCAGACATTGTATCTAATCCTCAAATATAAACCAATTAATTATTGAATTGATAGTAAATCAATTAATTTAATCATATGTTATTTAGGATTGTGATTTATATCTGAACCAGCTTTTTAAGAATCCTAATGAGCCACACACATAAGAACCATTGGTTAAAAATTAAACTAGGATGATTAATCAAGTGACTTGATTGTAAATAAGTTTTAGAAATTGATGACTAAAATTTAATTAATACAAGGGTTTACAATTCTAAACCTAGAAAAAAAATTCAAGTAAGGACTTGCTTGAATAAATTTTTAAAATTATTCTAAACCTAGACAAGTAATATTATTCATGGGATAAATTGATATTTTGATATTTATAGAGTTTTTAGGTTTTTCTATAAATAGAATGCTTATGTTCTATATAAAGAGAAAAACTATTTAAGTTACAGAACACCTAAAAAACACAAAAGAAAAGAGTTATCATTCCATAGTATGATAATTTCTCTCTCTTAAATGAGTTTAGAAGATTTATTACTTATGGTCTGAATTATTACACTTTGAGAACTTATAGTTTACAACAATTTAACCTTGAAATAATTATTTAATATCCAAAATAATATCTGATCTTCTATTTATTTTCATGTAAACCCCAAATTAACTCTAAATCTCTCTTATAAGATCTTTAGATCTCTTAAAAATATTAAATTTATCTTTTCCACCATGAATATGTATTTTGAGAAAAGCATCAATGAAAACATGATAATTCATTAGAAAGTAGGGGTTTGGATATCTAATTACTGGTGATTTTACAGGCCGAAGTATTGGGGCCCTTATGCTTATATTCCAAATCCAAATATAACCCACCCCTATTGAGAAATTAAGCTTAGTTAACGCTATAAGCCAAGGCCTAGGGACCAAAACATGCCGAACTCTTCTCCATCTTTTAGTCTTACGGAGCTGCAAGTCTAAATGACAGCCCAGTCTTTAGAAACGACCTTCTCTCTGGTGTTTGTTTGTTTTTTATTTTTAATTTATTTTTATTATTTTCTGCTTCTTGTATTTTTTTTTTAAGAAATCTCAAGCATGGAGTGGATAAATTCTGATTAACCTTTGTTTTTCACAAAAAATAGATTCTGAAAAACAATTTTTTTTTTTTGTTATAAAAGAAATATTCCAACTCGAAATCTTTGAAACGAGGAAGATATCAACGTTATAGCTCGTGTTTGGAAATAACTAATTAACAATATAACCAGCTAGCTAGGCCTCGATAATCGATATCATTTGAGTTTGAGCCCTGAGGTCCCGGGCAGCACCATCTTCTCCGGCACTCTGAAATACTTGCTTCTTGAGGGACTTTTCTGAGTTTTTTCATGGTTTCTTGCTGCAACAAGTTAGAAGAAGTTGTGTGCATGGATCGG
>Ga0325410_1004375_pt1 | contig 15813 bp, 5 predicted proteins | sample PopdelMetagenome_16_FD_206182 | JGI IMG/M metagenome (GOLD analysis project Ga0325410, IMG submission 206182) | Populus deltoides microbial communities from Bellville, Georgia, United States - Xylem-PdIQD-R3 | ecosystem: Host-associated > Plants > Phyllosphere > Stem > Wood/Secondary xylem...
AAAAAATATAGATAAGTTCATTTTTTAAAGATAATTGACCATTAAGTTTTATGATATTTTTAGTTATTAAGTTTTTCTTTCTAATAAGTCCGTGTCTTGTTATATTTTCCTATACGATTCTAAATTACGTTTAAAATTTTGTCATTTGTCTTTTCTATTACAAAAATACTTTATAATCAGTTTTGTTACGTTACTTTTTTAATATAATATTTTTTGCCTATTTTTTATAGATTTTTTTAAATCGAAGATTTGTTATCGTCCTGATTTATTCTTGTTAATTTTTATGGCTCTAAAAAATATTTCCAAGACACACATTAATTATGCTAATGAACATTAAAATTTATATTTTTTAAAAATATGATTTACAAGTATGAAGAATACTTTGCTCTATTTTACTATCATAATTTGATTCTGATATAATCAAGATTCACAAATAATGATAATATAAAAAATATTATAGCTATGAACTATTTCACAAGTGGAGAAAAATGATATTAAAAAAAATATTATTACATTATTTTTTAATAAAGATTAAAAAAATCAATTAATGAATTTTTTTAGAGTATATGAAGTGTACAATACGTGTCTAAAAATGATTTTTTGAAAAAGATAAAATATTAAGTTAAACTTATTAGTTTTAAAAGATTAGAATAAAATTATTGATAGTTTATTTATTTTAAAAAATAAAATTACTCGAGAAGTGAGACTTTTTTCTTCTAAAAAGTCGATGCTACATTTCACTAACAACTTTATTATTCTCATTGTTTAACTTCTTAAAATGATTATCATGCCCTATGAATTTAGCACCGCCCTTCCTAAAAAGTGGCTTAAAAAATAGCTTTTCCTCTTGTCATAATTATAATATTTGTTATTGTTACTAATTATTTTTTAAAATATATTTTTTAAAAATGTATTTAAATAATATTTGTTGAAAAAATTATTTTTAACATTAGCATAAAAAACAATCATAATATATATATATATATATATATATTTTTAAACAAAAAAACAATTTTAAATTTTCACAAAAAAAAAACAGTTGAGCCACTTTTCTATCATTATTTGAGAGTATTTTATGATTTGTTTTTACATAATAAACTTACAGAATCAACTTACCTCACCGAGTGACATGGCTCATGACCTGTCAAAGCCACCTCTACGTTTCGTTACAACTAATTAATTCCTGTTTAATTTTTTAAAAATACCACAAAATTATCATTGAAAACGGAAAAGTCACCAAAATATCTTCCTGGTGAGTCACAAGTAAAAATGGTGGCTAATTCATCCGTTTCTTCTAACACTTTGGATAACCTTGTCTGAATAAAACCAGTATAGTAAGTTTTACCTCTTTTAATGTTGTTTGAACAAGAAGACACTGCAATTAATTTAATTAAGGGTATGCTTGTTTGTCTTGTTCAACTGTTTTTTAAATTATTTTTTATTTAAAATATATATAAATAAAAGTAATTATTTTTTATTTTTTATATGGCAAAAGTATGTAACTAAGTAGTTATAATAATAAGTAAAAGTAATTTTCCGTATTAACTCCATCACTTAATAATACAGGTTTGTTATAGATTTTTGAGCCAAGGCCGACAAGTATTTGCATATGTAAAAAGACAGCATTAGAATAAAAAGATAAACAAATAAGTTGCCCATGAGAGGGTCCCTTTTAGAGCTCAGACGTCCGTCTTCAGACAAACGAGGCGTTTTTAAAAAAAACATTTAAGAAAAAGAGAAAAAGAAAAAAATTAAAATACGAGGGAGACGTCCTTACTCGTGAAGCGCACGGACGTACAGCAGTCTGCATCGTTAATCGTAGTTTTAAAATCCCATTTATTTCGGCAGGATGATCTGGAATTTAGCTTAATCAAAACTAAAATTAGGTTGTATCTATACATATATATATATATATATATATATATAAAATAAAAATAATTAAAAATTTAGTGATCTTATGATTTAACTTAGTGACCTGTTTAAAAATTTATTTGCAATTCATTGATTATTTTTTATTAAATCAATATCATTTTGATTTATAAAAAAAATTAAAATTGACTCGGTCAAGAGTCATGATCTGACTTTTATGCCAGGTTTAAAAACATATTTATTAATATTAAAAAATAAAATAAAAATTAATTACTTTTCTTTTATTGCCAGGTTTATTTATTAACAAGAGACGTAAATGGATTCATACATGATCTTGTAGGGTCAATGTATTTTTTACAAGTAATGTTTTATTATTAAATTGGTCTATGTGAAATGATAGAGGAATTTACCTTTGGTGAGCGAAAAAACTCACATGAACAACATGTCATTTGTGAAATTTCATCCACTTTAACAAATTTCAAACATCTTTGATAAGCGAAAAATCATGTTTTAAGAGATTTTTACCAAAAACAAAACCTCAAACTTCAACTCATTTTCATCTAAAATTCAAAAACATTCTTTTATTAGTCTAAAAACTAAAGGTCAAATTGAATAAAATAAAATCTTTTTGAGCTATGATTAGAGATCCAAATCATTTCTATTAAGTATCTCTCATTTTCATTAAAATTTATATTTTTTATAACCGGAATGCAACTCATAAAAACTTTATCTCCACTGTTCTTTTCACCGAGACTTGGAAAATATTTTATTACATCACTTAGAAGCAGTCGTTTATAAAATGAGAAAAAAAAAAGTTAAGGGTTACTTCTATGTTTCCAATTTGAATCATTTACAATTGCTTTGTTTGCTATGAAAAAGCCTTTTCTTTTAGTTATAGGTTTGCTTGGCGCGTTCATAAGAAATACAAATTTATTACAAGAGAAGTAGGAAACCAGCAAGTATTCACCTTCTTTTCTCAGATACCGCCTATTTTTTCCATTACATGCTGGACTATAAGTAATTTTAAAAAGAGTAATTTAATTAATTAAATTTTAGATTTGTTTATTGAAAGTTACTAGTTCGAGTCCCATAAATTTTAGATTTGTTTATTGAAAGTTACTAGTTCGAGTCCCATAAATTTTAGGATCATTGAAGGTTTACATAATCGTTAACTTCAGAGCCTGTAAGATTAGTTAAAGTACGCACAAACTGACCCGGACATCTATTTTTATTAAAAAAATTCACAATAAATTCGAGTCTTATAAATTTTAAGGTCACTGGAGGTTTATATGGTTGTTAATTTCAAGACCCGTAGGATTAATCGAGATACAAATAAATTGACCCGAACATTCATATTAATAATAATAATAAAAAAAGAGCACAATAGGATCAAATCAAATATAGCCGGTATATTCAATTATTCTTGATTTTTTTTTCTCCTCCAAATTTCAACACGTATAAAAGTAAAGGGAAAATGATAAGAATATACGAGCAGATTCCAAGGCTAGATTGACAATAGCTAAGAATTATTCTATTATTTTTAAATTTTATGATTGACCAAATTAATATTTTAATTATAACATCTTTAAATTATAAATTATGAAGTATATTTTGTCGCGTTCTAAGAACCTATCTTATTGGTTCGTACTGCATTAATTATGAACGATGTAGGATAATTATATGAATCAAAAAGTCCATTTAACCTTATAATTAGACTGGTTAAATTAAAATCTAATTTGATATTTTTTTAAAAGTGTTAAAATAATATTATTTTTATTTTTTAAAATTTTATTTAAAAAAAAGATTATTCACTGATGATGGATTTATATAAAAAAACTCCTAAATATATGTGTGTCTATATATATATATATATATATAGAGAGAGAGAGAGAGAGAGAGAGAGAGAGAGTGAGAGAGAGAGAGAGAGAGAGAGAGATGTGTGTAGGAGACGTGGGTGTAAGACCAAAGAGGGGTCTTGGTATTGGTTTACAGGGGCAGGGGAAAAAAGATGGAAAAACGCTTGGGACGTCCTCTTGGATATGAGCGCACGGACGTATTGCACTGTTTATAGTCAAAGACGAATACTCCCCAACTTGACATCACCACGTTTCAAAGTCGATGCTCCGCAGACATTATCCACGCGTCAGGTTTATTTTTAAATTAAACCAGTACTTGTTTGTTGACTTGATTACATGCAGTGATGTGAATTCATAAGCTGATTAATCTAATTAAATCCAATAAATCCCGATTGAGATAGTTTTAATAGTTTTTTTTATCCAAAATAATATTATTTGAGTTAATTAAAACATTATTATTTTGTAATTGATCCGATAAATCCATGAAGTGAGATTTCAATCATACGATAACTATCATCTAAATATATATAGGTGATTAATAAAATTAAAAGAAAAAAAAAAGTTGGGTTGGGAGGTCAAAATACGGTTTTCATTTTGTTCAAGATGTATTTTAACCTATCATTTCCTTTCATAGTAGATTGCGTTAGAGTAAAAAAAAAAACTTGCAATCATTCATCAAACCTCTTTTTTTTTACACAAAATGGGTGCAAAGCCTATACTTTATATATAAACAGGTTGACCACGGGTTAATGAAGTCTTCTAACAGAGCATTGCAAAAATAACAAGCCAAGCCGGTTCATTTTTTTTAAAAAAAAAAAAAAAACCTAAGGATAGTCTTACAAAAGTTTTTGCTACATGACTTTGAAGTACTCATTTGAATAGAAATGGGAAATAAAAAAAAGATATACTTTCCACTGCTTGGAATCAAAACTATGTAAGAAGAAGATCTGTCATTAATTTATGGAGATTTCTTATTCCTCTTTTATTAAATCTTTAAATGTTTTTTTAAAAATATATATGTATTGAGACAGTTATATATAATAGGAAAGGAAAAGAAGAAGAAGAAGACTTGGTAATTACCGAGCACCATTCTACTCCGTTTTAATCACGTGCATGACCTCGGCCAAAAAAAAAAAACAATGATAACTAAAAATTTATTAATGACAAAATGTAGACCGGACCAAATTTGTTTCCGCGAGGAATGTTTTGTCTAACTGGAAATCCATGCCCTATGCAATGAACTAATAGTCTAAATTAAACTTTTTTTTATTTTAGATGGGGTTTCTTTTATATTTTCTGAAGATTTTTCTTGTTTGCAGTATGGATGGAGCCCAGTCAAAGCTTAACAAAATCAAAATGATAGCCCAGTCCATAAAGATAAGTATATCTTATTATCGTCACGAGAGCCACGACCATAAATAGGGTGAGGAATGCCTTGAACTGGTGATCTAAGCACAAACTCCATCGTATTGATCCCCTCTATATATGAGCTTGCCAACCACCAAATAAATCTAGCTCAGATAACTTTGCAAGTCTCATTCCTCATACAAACAAAATGAAGAAAAGGCCCATAAAAACGTATGTCATATCTTTCAATTTTCACATGCCAATAACATCCTATCCTTTATCTAATTCTCTAGGGCGTTAGAAAAACAATATCACAACATAAATTACAAAAAGCGGCTAGGAGCAACAAGTCCATGATTTAACACTATTCTAATCTGCCTCAGGACTTGTAAGGACCTAGACATTCGGCTGGTTTGGTTTCTCTTTGGGGCTCCTCACAGTTGCAATTAGCCTTTTCAACATGCGCAGTACCTCATCAGTTGTTTGGCTTAGCAACTGGCAGAGATCGTGACATGATTCATATGCTAACTTCACAAATAAACAGGTCCACAGGACAGAAATGATGCAGGACACAATCAGGGAAAGAGTCACCAGGAGCAGAATTATAGCAAGGGCGCTAGCAAAGAGGCGAATATTGCCGACAAGTCTTTGATGGACTGATTTCTGCGTCCGGAGTATAACCTCGGCAACTGATGTTGTGGCGTATATAAACAGAGCAGCTAAAAATGTTGACATGACCCTCTGGTGGGTGTCAAATGGAGAAACTCGCATTGATAGGTATTTCACTTGGATTTGGTTGCTTAACGTGTCCACGAGCAGGGCAAAAATGACGTGTTGCGCTACGATGCTGTCATCATAACAAAATTAAAATTACTTAAACACAAGAATTGAAGACGGTGAAATAAAGGGAAAAGGGAATTTAATTTGAATCCCTGTGAACTTGATGGGAAAAAAAAAATTAAAGACAAGAGGATTTAGAGTAACCTGTCTCCCTTGAAACCAAGATTAGGCGGGTGGTTTTCTGCCATTTTCTGCAGCCTTCTTTTGCTAGATAAATGCGTGAAGTGTCGTTACTTCATTGATGGGGCATTTTGTAGGAGAGGAAAAGACTTAAAGTCTCGAATCGTAGTTGACCCCACAAATGGGTGGGGTCTTCAAATTCAAAGACGTCTTTCGTTTTGTCAATTTGGTCAAAGACGTATTTTTGAAAAGCCGGCGTCCTGGGAAATTAATTAATCCTAGCTTCTCGCTAAAATATCAACTTCGTAGCTAAATGAATGGAGGTGCAAGGGTGATTGAATCGACGGTTTAGGGATTGACACGTTGAGTTCTGTGAGGTTTTAATCATCAATTCAAACATGCGGGGATAGTGGGCCAATGACGCCCTCCATCCACTCGATTGGTGGGTTAATAGTTTATTGCAGTTATCTTAATTACTTCAAATGAAACTAAACTATCAAACTAATTAAACTATAAAAGCTTGGGATGCTTATGGAGATTTACTATTCATGCAAACATTAATCAAGTTAATATATCTGTTTAATATACATAATAATAACTCTCTATCATTATGTAGTTAATTAGCACATGGAATTGAGGCAAAAGATTATGAGTTTATGTGCCGAGATATACAATATTTTTATTTAGGGTAAGTTAGTTAACTCTATTTTTGTATTTAATAACACTAGTGAATGATTTTCTAAAACCTAAATATTATTTTATGGTTAAAAACATTATGATTTTTATAGTGTGAATATACAAACCAATCTAATCTATACGCACTGCATTCTAATATAATTCAAATTAATTTTTAATATGATAGAAATTTATTGTCAATATGTTTTGTAATATTATAAAATTTGTTATCTAAAGAATGGAAAAACAATATGTGTCCGATGCAATTGATTAAAAAATATATTAAATGGTAAATTAATTTTTCTTTGCAAATGTTAATTAACAAAACGTCATAACAGTAAGTAAAAAGAAACATATAACAATACACAATCCCATATCTCTCTGTTTTCTTTTTTAATAGAATGGATGGCATATTATTTATCTAAATAGGAGATTTGTTGTCTCCCATTATTGTTTTCAATCACCTTCGATGATGAACAGTGCAAGGTTCAAGTTTTGATCCCTTAATTTTATAACACTAAAATACCTAGAAATTACTAAGAAAATAAAAATACAACTAAATAAAAGGTATTTATGTGCTCTAATCTACCTTTTGATGCATAAATACCATCTACATTAAACTCTCATTCTAAAAAACAATTAATTATAACAAAGAATATCCTTTTTATAGTCAAAATATGATCTGTCAAATATTCTCTCTCTCATTTCTATTTTTCGATGACTTTCTCGCATTTATAAAAGTCTAAGGATTGAAATGCAATAAAAATAAAGTTTAGAATTAAAATATAAATAACTAAACGAACAAGGACTAAAAACACAAAAATAAAAACTTGGATGTCCAAATTGAAGTTTATCATGCTATTTAAAGAATACTATTTTTTATCTAAATTCTAGCCCTTCATCTTTCAATCTTTTAGCAATATTCTAAAACCTTATCCTCTAAAACCAATTTTTATTTCACCATCAAAATAATAACAAATTTGTATCGTAATTTAGTTAATTGACGCAAGGAATTGAAGCAAGAGGTTATGAGTTCGAGCGCTACGACATGCAATATTTTCATTTAGAATGACATGTGGCCTGCCCCCTAATAAAAAATTAAAGCAAGGTTAGGCGCGCGGGTTAATATATTTGTTATTGTTGGGCTAGATGCTAGGTCTGATTTTTTTTTTTTTTGCACTCCATGAAAAAATCACCATAATCACTTGCACTTCAAAGTTGACATAGCTCTTAAATATTATTCTAAATTCTTATTCTTATTTTGATATTTTGTAAAATTAGTATGTATATGATATGAAAATAATAATACTAATAATAAATTATTCATGAAAATTTGATGCATATTGTTTTTTTAAAAAAGACCTTTTATATAGATTTTGAACATTTTATCACATTTAATATTTTTTTATCTTTAAATCACATATAAAATATGAAGATATTATTTTTATATTTTTGTTAACTTGCTTTAATGATTATAAATATTTTTTTAACTAAAACAACGATTCCAATTAAAAACTTTATATTTGCTAAGATAAACAAGAAATACGTTAATAAAAAAATATCTTGATAGAAAACAAATATAGAATAATTGTATTTTTGCATTTAATAACAATGCTATATAATTTCTTGAGATCTATATTTTTTTATGTTTTAAAAAATTATGGTCCCCCTAACATAGTACAAGCATACAAACTAGTCCAATCTATTCGCACTACACTCTAATAGAATTCAAGTTAATTTTTAAAATAATAAAAAACAGTCTTTATATTATCAATATGTTTTATAGTATTATAAAACTTGTTAGCTAAAAAATGGAAAAATAATATGTGTCCGATACAATTAATTAAAAAAAGTATTAAATGGTAAATTAAAAAATGAAAATGTTAATTAAAAACTAAATCATAAAGTTGATATTCATAGCGATAAGTAAAAAAAATAAAAAAATACAAATATTTTACATCAATTATCTTTTTTATTTTATATATTTTCTTGTATTTATCATCAATATTTAGTTTGATTGTTAAGTATATATGATTCTCAAAATTATAAACGCATAGTAAAAACACAAGTAATTTATTTAAAATTTCTTAAGAAAACAAATTAAAAGATGAATTATAGTAATTTGTTTTTGGTATTATGAAATTGTAAAAACCCTTTATAGAAGACCAATTACTGAAAAAATAATAATTAAACAAAACAATTTCAAGGAAACAATGGAGAAGATATTAGTTAAAAAACAAGATCAAAGATCAAATCAAGTAAAACAAAGTTAGGCATTGTTGTTCCGAAACGCACCTAGCCTAAGAGAGAGGAAAAGAAGAAGAAGAATGTTGTTGCATTTGCTTGGTTTTGCTACTTATTATTTTATATTGTCTACCCGGATCTCTCAATTTTATTTTATTTTTTTTCTGTTTATCTAGATAAGAGACTTGTTGTCTACCATTACTGATTTTAATCATTTTGATAATAAAAAACGCAAAGTTCAAGTTTTGAGCCCCTTAATTTTTTACAATAAAACATCTTAAAATCATTTAAAAAATAAAAATTAAACTACATAAATATTATTTATGTGCTTGAATTTACTTTTTAATACATGACAAATATGAGTTTGAAACTTTGTGGGCACGATATTTTCCTAAATGACAAATTAATGGCTTATCTCTTATCAACTCGTCTAAGTCTTTTTAATAGGCCCAACCTCGCTCATGCAAGAATGGGCTTTTTTTTTATTACTATTATTATTTTTAATTGATTTTTTGATTTTTTTTTCTTGATTGATTGTGAATTAATTTTTATATTTTTTTATTAAATTACAAAATAAAATAATTAGTTCAACCCATCAGAATCTATAACCCAGTTGTAGGTTTCTTCGACCTCTTTTTTAATCTTTTGTATTTTTTCTCACAATCCCATCATTTAATGTTATGTTTTTTTAATTAATTTTATTATTTAGTATTGAATTGATAGTGAATCAATTTTTATATTTTTTATTTAAAATTATAGAATAAAAATTTAGTTCAATCCAATAAAGTTTATAACCCGGTTTGCTAGTTTTGCGGTTGACTAGAGTGAATATAGTCCTTTTTGGTTCTTCGGGGTCTAACTAATAAATAAGGTCATGTTGGAACAATTTTTATATGATTTAATTTAAAATTTAATATAAAAAATGGCTTGAGATTTTTTAAGTTTGAACTATTATATCGATTTTAATTACAATCCCATAATCTTTTTAATGCTTCAAATATTATCTTTTTACATCAAAATATTTTTGAGCACAACCTCTAACAAAAGCGCATTAGATAAACTAAGAGCCTGTTTGGTATTGTGGTAGCGGTTGCGGTTGTAGTTTGAAAAAAGTTATTTTATAAAAAATATTTTTAATTTAGGTAGGTTTGGAAAAATATATGTTTTGTTAAAACTGTGGTTGAAATTGAGGTTGAACAAAAAGTAATTTAATATGTTTGGTTAAAAAATGCTTTTCAAATTAAGGTTATAAAATAATTTAAAAAGACATATATTAATATTGATGGTTTTTAATTGAAATATTAACGATTTAAATACTTTTATTACATCATTAAATAAACAATATTTTATATAAAGTATTTTTATTGTCAGATTAAACTATGTTCAATTTCATACATCATGTATGAAATCTATTCAACAAGGACTATAATTTTCATGGTTATAAGGTAAAATATCATCAGGAATAAAATTGGGATTGCGATCAAATTCTGCAAATGTTACGACATCATACGATCTCCTTCAAATATAATTATGTAGTGTCATTGAACCATGTTAAACATTAGTTTTTCAAATAAAACACAATATTGAGAAAAGTTTTCAAATTTTATTTATTTTTCTGGGTCACATCCGGTTCAATGCATTTAGGTTTGGGCCGGACCCGGTCCGGCCTATTAATAATGGAGCTGATCTCCACTATTCACGTAGCTGAACAGTGGAGACATGGAGAAGTGCAAAACAAGAAAAGGAAGAAGGAGAAGGGGAAGAAGGAGGGGAAGGGGAGGCGGCCCTGGGCGGTGGTGAGGGAGCTGCGCTCCACTGTTCTTCAACGTGAACAGTGGAGTCTCCATTGTTCACGTTGCAGAACAGTGGAGACATGGTGCAAAGAAGAAGAAGAAGAAGAAGAAGGCAAGAGAAGAAAAAGGGGAAGGGGCGGCAGCCCTGGGCGGTGGTGAGGGAGCTGCACTCCACTGTTCTTCAACGTGAACAGTAGAGTCTCCACTGTTCACGTTGCAGAAAAGTGGAGACATGGTGCAGAGAAGAAGAAGGAGAAAAAGGCGAAGGAGAAGGAGAAGAAGAAAGGGAAGGGGCGGCAGCCCTGAGGGAGCTGCACTCCACTGTTCACGTTGCAGAACAGTGGAGACATGGTGCAGAAGAAGAAGAAGAAGAAGAAGGAGAAGGAGAAGGAAAAGGAGAAGGAGAATGAGAATGAGAAGGGTTGGTTATCCCTCTGCTGCAAGGCGCGCCATTGTTACTGTGTTGTAACACAGTTGCAACAAAAGCAACCCCAAGCTGCTTCGAAGAAGGAGAAAGAGAAGGGGAAGGGCTGGTTATCCCTCTGCTGCAAGGAGTGCCATTGTTTACTGTGTTGCAACACAGTTGCAACAAAAGCAGCTCCAAGCTGCTTCGATCGTCCCTGCGTTGCAAACGCAATAAAAGGCGGGGTCCATGAACAGTAAATCCTGTTTTTTCTGTAACCAAACATGCAGGAGCTGCATTTCAAGCGAAACGCAGCCGCAGCAGCGTAAATAAACGTTACCTAAATGTTTTGACGTGTACCGTGCTGGGTGAAGCATATTTTAACCGAATTTGTATTTAGCCGCTAGTCAAGCTTCGAGACACAAACCTTTTTGTTAGCATGTTGACCATAAGTCAGAGATAAAAATAAAAATCTGCCAGTCCTATAATAAAATAAAATAAAAAAATAAAAAAATTCTTATTTCATTACATGCCAAGTAAATCCCTCGTAATCAATATCTTCTCAAATCTTCCTCTTCAAACAGGCAATGCTTTTTTTTACAAAAAGAAAAAAAGGGGCGGGGAGGAGGTGAACAACAGGAAATAGTCCCAAACAAGTATTTTCCCGTGCCAGTTACCCTATATAAATTCTAAGGACATGTAGTGACCTAGACATGTGGCTGATTTGGTTCCTCCTTGCGGCTCCTCACGCGTGCAATTAGCCTGGTCACCATGTCAAGTAACTTATTAGTTATCTGGCTTAAAATGGTGTACAGCTCTTGCCTTGATTCATATGCGACTCCCATAAATATACAGGCCCAGACGACGGAAATGATGCACCCCAGAACTGGAGCAAGAATTGCTAGAAGCAATATTGCAGCAAGGGCACCGGCAAAGAGTCGGAGCTTGCCAACCAGTGTGTAGTAAGCTGATTCTCGAGCTCGGAGCATCACTTCGGCCACCGATGCCGTTGCATATATGAACAGAGTAACGAGGAAAACTGGCATAACAACGTCGTGACTGTCAAGTGGGTTTGATTGGCTATTCATTTGGATTTGAATGTTTAGCGTCCCAATCAAGAGGGCAAATACTCCATGCTGTATAAGAATGCTGCCATCACAACAAAAATCAAAATCGCTAAGTACGCAAAAATTAAGGACAATTTAAGAGGCTAATCCCTTGAGTGAAGCTTCAACACTGAAAAAAGAAAATATTGAAGTGAAGGAAGCATTAATCCAAGAAAGAGAAAGTGATGGGCTTAAGAAAAAAAAAGGAAAGGAAACAAAGCCAGGAAATTTATTTTAGACTAACCTTTCTTTTTCGAAAGCAGGATTTTCCCTGAGGTGCTCGGCCATTCTGCTCTGTTTTGTTTCTTTACACAGATACTGAAGCTCGAATGGGTTTAAAGTTTTTAGCGGGGAGGGCATTTTATATACGTTGAGGACAGGGAGGTTCTGGCTGGCCTTTTCGGTACTGGTGGGACTTTGTGTGGGGCCTTTCATGGAAAGCTTGGATAACCAATAAAATGTCCCCAAGTCAAAATACGTCTTCAAAAAACGTCTCCTTTCATCAAAATATTAGCAGGTCCATCAAAGTCTTCTAACACAGAATTACAAGAACAATAAGAAAGTTCGTCTTTACACAGAATTATATATAGATTAATTAAATAATACAAGTTTAAAGTACCCATCAAGAAACTAGTGTGCGTGATTAAAGACAGTTAATAGATTTATGCTAATAGTACGATTATAGATGTTTTCGAAAAACCTATTAATAATAATTTACTATTCTTAATCAATCATAGTATTTTTTTTTAATTTATTGTAAATATTTAAAAATATCAACATGCAAAACAGCGCTTATTTGATATTTTTAACAAATAATATTTTTTATATATTTTTTAACACAGATAAAAAATAAATAAAATTTAATAAATAAACGCGTACAATCTTTAATGGATATGCTGAAGAAGGATTTTTGTTTTTAAGCAACACAAAAGGATGAAAATGATTGCATATGACTGGAGTCTTCTAGAATGGCAGTATAAGCGGAAGAGGTTTTTTTCTCTTTGAAACAATTAAGAAAGCAAACGGGCGAGACGTCTCGAGCTAAACGTCCTCCATCCCAATTAGCATCATCCCACTCCAAGACCAAGACGAAAAGGTGGAAAAACAAACCAAGACGATAGAAGATTTGGTAAGTACTAGTTAGCATCATTCCACTCCATCCCAAAAATACATTTAAAATTTTGTTATTTATCTTTTTTTAAATGATTTGGCCTGCCGGGTCGATCCAGGACCTGTCTAGCCGGAAGCTAGAACCGGGCCAGGTTTGTAAAAAAATAGGAAAAGTTCAAAACCCAACTAACCCGGCTAACCTGACAGGTTGACCCAGTGAGCCGATAAAAAACAAGATTGTAGTCCATTGATTTTTTTTAAAACAGCATCGTTTTGATTTATAAAAAAAATCAGAATTGATCTCAGTGACCCGGTCAAACCGGGGACCCGGGCCTTAGCTTTTTCTTTTGTCATAAATGTAGTGTTTGTTATTGTCCAGCAATTATTTTTTAAAATATTTTTTATTTAAAAATATAACAAAATAATATTTTTTAAAAAATTTAGTTTTAAAATCAATATATAAAAATAATTTTAAATATAAAAATAATTATTTAAATTTTAAAAAATAAACTCACCAAGCAATTGGCCGCTTTTCGAAATGCTACCAATATTAGCTGAGAGTATTTCATGGTTTTTGTTTTTTTACATAATAAACTTACAGAATCAACTTACCGTACCGAGTGACATAGCTCATGACATAACCCTGTCTGAATAAAATCAGTGAAGTAAGTTTTATCTCTTTAATTTGTTTGCTTAAAAATCAACACTCTGCTGTGCTTCCTCGCCACGAGTCGATCCTAGGAGAAGAACCACGATCTCGTTTCGCAACTCAGCATCAATTCACAGTAAAAAACAAGGGGTGAATAGTATGTCTGTACAGTATTCACTTTACATGTTTTAGTTTATTTATAGAAAATTCAGACAATATAAATTCAATCAGATTTAATATTTTTTTCTTTTTAAATTTATAATAAATCTAAAAAACAAATGTTGTTTAACATGAAGGAATGAATAGTACGGCTGTACAGTATTCACTTCATATATTTTTCCTTTAAACTTTAAATTTTAAATTTTAAAGAGGTGAACAATGTGACTCCATATTATATATATATAAAATAAGAGAAAAATATTTTGGATTTACAATGATATTTTTCCCACGTTTTAGATTTTAGGGATACTTTGAAGGCCTCCTTTTTAAAGAAAAAAAGAGAAACTGAGAAAAATAAAATTACTTTCTACTCTGCTTGCGATCAAAACCATACAGCTAATGATTTTAATGAAGATTTGCAATTCCCATTTATGCAAAAAGAATCACAGAAAAAGTGGCCTCTTCTCTATTCAATTCTCTTGTACAACAACAAATACAACATATCTTGACAATCTAAGAATACATGTGAAGAGAATGGGTGCGCGGAAGCAAGTGAATCGAAGGCAATCATTTAATACAATGCTACACTTTCTGCTGACTTGCTTGGGTCCTCTTTACGGCTCCTCTCACCTTCAAATAGCTTTTCCAGCATGCCAGTACATGCTCGGCTTAGCAATTGGTAGAATTCTTGACACAGATAAACAAATCCACGGAACAGAAATGATACACTAGCCCCAAGCTGGGATAAGAAGCACCAGAAGGAAAACTGTAGCAAGGGCGCTGGCAAAGAGGCGGGTGTTGCCGGCAAGCCTATGGTAAACTGATTCCTGGCTCCGTGGTATCACCTCGGCCACCGATGCTGTCGCGTATACAAATAGAGCCGCCAAAAATGCTGACATGACCCACTTGTGAGTATCGTATGGAGAAGTGGGAATGGATTGGTATTTCACTTGGATCTGTTTATTTAATGTGTCCACGAGCAGAGCGAAGACTCCATGATGCACAACGATGCTGTCACCATTAACAAAATTAAAATTGCTGCAGCAAGATCATATTACAAAACAGTGTATATATATAACTTTTGTTCTGTTGTCGAGGAAGTTAATGGGTAAGAAAAGGAAATTAGTACTAACTTGATTAAATAATTAAGTAAAAGAAAAGAGGAAGAAGAAGAAAGCAAAGAGATTTATAAGAACCTGTCTCTCTCGAAACCAGGATTTGGCCTCTGGTTTGCAGCCATTTTCTTCTTCTTTCTTTTGCTACGGAGTTGTTGTCGAGGTCGAGGTTCCAAGATGGGCGAAGAGGGGCAAGGCTTCCTTTATTTATAGGCGGCGAGTCACAGCTGGAGGTGCCTAGTAAAGTCGAGTGGGGTCCTCAAGACGTCTTTACTCCTTAGTTATGCCTAAACTCTACAGACGTATTTTCGAAACCCGTCTTGAGCTAAATAAAAATTAAAGAATCCTGACGTTCGCTAAAATTCTAACCTCGTCTACCTGTTAAAAAAAAACGACACTCGTCACCAAACTTGACCGGACGACAAGAATGATTAGAAATCCACTCGGGTTTTAATTTTCAAGCGACATCGAGTAATTTTTAAAACCAATTAATATTTAATTTCACAGTGATTAAAAAATTACTTAAA
>Ga0325410_1004376_pt1 | contig 15811 bp, 10 predicted proteins | sample PopdelMetagenome_16_FD_206182 | JGI IMG/M metagenome (GOLD analysis project Ga0325410, IMG submission 206182) | Populus deltoides microbial communities from Bellville, Georgia, United States - Xylem-PdIQD-R3 | ecosystem: Host-associated > Plants > Phyllosphere > Stem > Wood/Secondary xylem...
CGAGTAGAGACGTGCGGAAAATTGAGTTATCATCACAGCAGAAAAACACCAACTTCAATTAAAAGTCGATTGATTCCCTCATCATCGAACCCCAAGAAATCTATGGCTTACAAAAGTATCCAAACTTTGCTCGCTCTCTCTCTCTCTCTCTCTCTCTCTCTCTCTCTAATCCTTTCCTAATCCCCAATCTATGCCAGTACAAGCATCTTTGGAGTACTAAAAACCTTATCTCCACTCTCACACTGAAGCAAGTAAACCCCACTCTCCTGTACCACCTGATCCACCCAAGTACAAAACCTTGCCATTGCAGACTCCATAAATGGATAGAATGAAGCCATTCATGATTCTCTGCTGCAGCAACTAGCCGATCTTTGCCCTAGCTAGTACACCACCAAACTCCCTCCTGAAACAGTGGCGCGTGACTGACACTTTCCAGTACCAAAAAGTTTGTGATAAGGTTTAAGGATGAAAAAAAATCCTTAAAAATCCAACCTTGGTAACACTCACTCTCAGGAGGTATCATAAAAAGAAAAGAAAAGGAAAGCTAAGAAATAAAGACCCGAAAATTAAAAAAAAAAAAACAAACAAACAAAATATTTAGGCTATTTTTTACGGTGCACCACTTAAACAAATTGTTTTAAACAATTATTGAAAAAATAATATATAGAAAAAATAGAAAAATATTTGATGGCGATTTACTACAAAAACAAACAGGTTTTTAGTGTTATCAAACAAATATAATATATATATAAAAAATCAAAATAATCAAAACCTTATTTGATAAAAAAGATAGAAACAAATAGAAATAAATTTAAAATAAATTTCTATAAGAGTTTTTTTTTTTTTCTTCTTTTTCTATCCTCTTCTCTTCTGTACCAGGATAGTAGATATTGTAAGTACCCAAACACTATCTTACGTCTTATAACAACCTTACATGCTATAACTACATTGAAATCATGGAAGCCTTGTAAGAGAAAAACAAAAATATTAAAGCATCAGCAACAGTAGTCATAAAAAAAGCTGAAAAGAAGCAAACAAGATCCACCTCGAACCTCTCTCCACTTCATCATCCCCTCCTCCTCCTCCTCCTCCTCCCCCCCCCTCCCCACAATTCCCATCACCACCATCAGCCACCACCATCTTTCTCTCTTTTGTCAAAACAATTTTTCTGGGGAGAAATATAGGTGCTCATATCTTAAAAATCCATTCTCTTTGTACTATAACAAATAAAAATCCCATCTTTGTATGGTTTCTTACTCCGTTCCTTTCATACAGAAGTCCTCCCACATCCTTGTGTTCTTTCTTCTTCTTTTTTTCTTTCCTTGTTGTTCTTGTTAGTGTTACATTTAGTGCCCCATATCTTGCTATCCATAAGAAAGTTCCAATCTTTGGAAAAAAGTCAAATCTTTTTGTACTGTTCTTTAGGCCAGAAGAATAAGGGAGATAATAGTGAATTGGGTTTTTTGAGAAAATGAGAGAGGATGATTCAAACTGGTTTTCAAGATGGGAAGAAGAGCTTCCTTCACTTGAAGAACTGATGCCTTTATCACAAACCCTAATCACGCCTGATCTTGCTCTTGCTTTTGATATTACAAACCCCAGTAATACCACAACCACCACCACTACTAATAACCATAACTCTTCTCTCCATCAAAATCAGCCTTTACCACCTCCCCCACCACCACCGGCTGCGGTTTCTCCAACCCCAACTAATCCATTGGCCTCACCGCAGCCTAATTCAGGGGACTTTGCTGCGGATTCTAGTGAATTAGGCTCAGGTGCAGCAGGAGATGAGCCAAGAACCCTTAAAAGGCCAAGGCTTGTTTGGACTCCGCAGCTTCATAAGAGGTTTGTGGATGCTGTGGCACATTTAGGGATCAAGAATGCCGTCCCTAAGACAATAATGCAGTTAATGAATGTAGATGGGTTGACTAGAGAGAATGTTGCAAGTCATTTGCAAAAATATAGGCTTTATTTGAAAAGAATGCAGGGTTTGTCCTCTGGTGGTGGTGGTAATGGTACTGGTGGTGGAGGTGGACTCCCTGGTGGCACTGATGCTGCTACGGATCATTTGTTTGCAAGTTCTCCCGTGCCAGCGCATTTTCTGCATCCAGGGAGGCCTAATTCGGATCATTTCTTGCCGTTTGTGCCTGTAGCTGCATTGCAAAACCATCATCACCAACACCAGATAGCTGCAATGGGACATGCCCAATTGCCAAGTCAGTATCATAGGCAGATGGGGCACTTTGGGTCGCCGACAAATGGTCAGTTTGAGCATCCATTTTTGCCTAGGCAAACACAGCAGCCTGTGCATAGGATGGGGGCACCAGTGCCCAATACAGTTCCTGGTTATGTGGAAGATTTGGAGTCAGTGAATGGGAATGGAGGAAGGAAAGTTCTCACTTTATTTCCAACAGGGGATGATTGAATTTGGGTAATTGTTGACTCCATTGATCTTTCTCTTTTATGGCTGATTTGGTTCCTGGGTCTTTGTTAAATTGGTATTTTCTGGTAGTTTTGTTAGAGTTCAATTTAGAAACTTTGTTGTCGTTTTTGCATTAGCTGCTGCTGTTGTCATTGACAGCAATCTTAATGGTAGATATTGGTTTCGGGCTTCCATCTACAGATCCCAAAAACTCCTTCTTGGCTTCTAATATTGGTGTCTCTTGGGAGTAACTGGAAGTGGTGGATAGTATCGTTTATGGTGTCCTTCAACTTCTACATGTGTAAGTAAGATATTGGTAGCATTCTGTATGTCCTTTCAGCTCCTGGTGACAGATCGAGATGTCATTCCTGGTGGCAAATAATGTAAGCTTAATCCATGTCAACAATTGTTACAGTCTTGAGATATTGTGTCAATCTGGTTTTCAGAGAGGGTTTGCTTTATCCCAAGGTTGTATGGGAATCGGCTCAGTGTCGTTATATTTACAGTCTTCTTGTCAGTGAAGCTTTAGTGTCATTGTTCATCATGGGCAGCTGGAGCATTTGTGCTTGCTGATGAGGATAAATAATGGTGGCAAGTGCATTTTATGTTCTTCAGAAATCTAAGCTTGGGATCGGTATCCTTGGTTGGCACATTGGTAACTCAGTTTCTCATTGAGGTCCAAAATTCTCTTTACTTTTAGAGCCTTCGGCCTTTTTTCTGTTTATTACTCCTGTGTTGTGTAGAGGTGAGAGGTACTTGTTGTACATTGTGTGACTTCATAGAAGACTTAAGACCCTAAAGGGTTCTCTTAAAATCTAATGTTTTTAGAATGTTTAATTTAATTTAATGTCCCAGTTGAAGTAGCTGAAGTTTATTTATGCCCATGACATTCTCTCTTGTGCCCATGACATTCTCTCTGTTTCTTGTGCTAACTAATATCTGTTTCAAATATTTTTGCGATGCACCTTTTCGCTCTTGTTGCTCTTGTCTACAACTGAAAGATGATCATTCTAAATTTATTTAAAAAAAAACACTTAGATAGGATTCTTTTTCCTTATTCCCCACGGAATTTAAAGAAATTAGAGAATGGATGAATTAAGGATATTGGTGCTGAGATTGTGGATATTAAGGTATGGATTATTCAGTTTATAATTTGTCAAGAATCTTCATGGATGCCCTTTTTATTCAGTTTATAATTTGTTGAGAATCTTCAGGGATGCTCTTTCTGCTGAGTGTGTACCTTGCATCTCCATGTCATGGTTATTTGCAGTTTCAAAGTTTTTGAATTAAATGCCAATGTTTCTTTCTATGAACACTCAGCAGCTGAAAGTTAATTTTCCATGGATTCCGATGTTCATAATGTGGATTAAAATCTAGATCTGCACTCCAGTTTGAACCATTAGCATGAAAGCCACCAGGTTTGAGACACTGCCTTTGACCTCAATTTTTATTTTGACGCTATATGAGTTTTCTCTTATATTTTTACCAACCAGCTCTAACCTTTTTTGTTGGAGCTATTTCACCATTTCCTGTGAAATGCTGAAATCGTGTGCAACATCAACAAGGTTTTATAAACTGTTCTTGGTGAGTCGGTGACCCTCAATTGGCTTGTCTAATATGTTCATGTATATTGTACCTCTCGGGTGTTTTGTTTGTTCTTCTTTGGTAAAGTTGAGTAGCGTTCTTTGGAGTTGTTCGAGTTTGAAACAAAGCTATTATCATTTTCTGCTTTTTGACATACCATGAAAGAACTTTTCTTTTAAAGCAGTAAGTCAACTTTACAGGAAACTTTGCATCATATTGTCTAAAGCTTACTTGCTAGTTGATTGGAAATGGTGTCCATACTTGGAATGGAAAGAAGGGTTTCGATTGAAGTGAATGTTAACATTTCTGATTTCCTCTTCCTGCCCACACTTTCACACATACTTCTATGTTCCTTTATCATTGTCATGATCTTTTACAGGAATAGCCCATCAGGTTTTCAAAGGTTTTTGAATGATCTTTCTCTTTTATCAGATACGGTAACCTGCTTTGTTTTATCAAATTGGTTCTCCTTTCACTTAGATTGTCATGTTCAACTTAAACAGCACATTAAGAGATCCAAGACCGGGATCCCTTAATTAGCTCTTCGGCTGCTGGTTGATCTGTTGGAGGATATTATCTATATTGTTTATCCCAACTCTGCTATTTTTCTTTACTTCCAGTCGTATATCATTTCATCCAAGTTGCCAGTTCATTTCTCCACTTTTTTGGTGCATGTACTAGCATGTCTAGCTAGGTCTGTGCAGCTCACTTGACCGTGTCATTCCAGGCATCACCCGTTTCCTCCCATATTCCTTGAAACAGATGCCATGGAATCTTATTCGTGTTGGGAAACACAATGGATATTTTTCTATTGCTGAGAATGTGAACTGATAGCAGGAATTAAAGATGCATTTTCCATACCATTGTTGAATTCTTTAATCTTAGCCAGTGTGTTCTCCCTTTTTATACTACTGCTGCATTCAATGTTTCGATGTGCAACTAAGCATGCTCTTAGTCACCACAATTTTTTATGTGGCACGTTGAGGTTCAGCGCAAGCATTTTATAAGAAAAGGAAACCCTGAAGTATCATGGGAGCTCATAAAAACAAGAGCACATGGACAAGCTGGTAAGAGGTGTCATGCGTATACTAGCCTCTTAAATGACCTAGGTTTGTCACTCCTTAATCATAGTTTTATTTGGTTTTTGCTCTAATTACAGGATTAATTAAGGTGTGAAGGTTTGAATTAAGGGTAAAGTCAGCACATGAGGTTATGAATGTATTTTTTAGTATTGGGATCAGCTCTGCTCTTCTTGAGGATAAGAAGCTCACTGAGCTTTGTGAGTAACATGATAGCTTCATAACAGTAGAGAATTATACTGCTCAAATCATACAACTCTTTTTTTCGCCTTTTGTACCATAAAAGCTTACTCAAAATTAAAAAAATATATGATTATGATGGGAAATAAAAGAAAGAAAAACTTTTTTCTTGCACATTTACTTGGTGCATTGGAGATGTGTCCCCACCAAATCAATTTTCAATTTCATTTGTGACTCCCAATCTGATCCAGTTTGGTGGATTGATTTAATAAATTCACGATTTAAACTTAGTTTTAATTTAAATGGTTATGATATTGACCTTGAGAAACTCAAATAACCTTATAAGAGTTGCCTCGTAACCCATTTGATATGGTTAAACTTGGTCAAAACCCAAAAAAAAATAAAAATATAACTAAAATGAAGTTGTTTTAGGAAAAAAATAATAAATTCATATTTACTCAATAACCCAAATCTTCCATGCATGCAGTTAGATAGACCTAGTGCCGGTTTCGACAGCTATGCTCCAAAAACACCAAAGCTTTATATGCATGTTTTCTACTACTACTGATAGTGAGGCGGGTAAACAACAACCTGGATCTCACAAGATTATTAGATCTTATCAGAAAACTGTCACAAGGCATTATTGGGTATCGAGTCCTGATCACAAGTATGCCAAAGACATGCTCCGCCCCATTCTCAGTACATTTTAGATCGGTCTTGCCTTGCCTAACTCTCTTTTTCCTGGTCACTTTTTTTTAATTTTTACGAGTAAAAAGATTGCAATCTAGAACCCTCTCATTTTCATTACTTTGGCACTTTTAGCTCGGGCAAGCCCAAAAAAATTAAATTATTTAATTTGATCCTTGAGCTTAGAATTATTTCATAATGATTTTGCATTTATCTCAGCCTGTTTTTTTGACAAAAAGCAGGTTGAGAAGAAAAACAAGCGTGGCCTGAGACTTAACCTATTTTCTTTTATTATACTCTTAAAAGTCTAGTTGCATGGCTGTCTAAAGTATTTGATCTAGTGGCTAATAAAATATTTTAGTAGTAATTAGGTATTTCACTTTGATTTTGGACTATTGGCAAATGAAAGGCAAGTTTAGATAGCCCCACCAACTTTTTTAACATAAATATTAGGAAAATCTGATCTGATTGCAGCTACAGATCACAAAACACTAATTCTTATATATTGTAGGCAGCAAGAGAACACCAACACTGACAGTTCAGAGTCAAGATTTTAGATTAAAGTAACTAACAATGCATTATCTACAAAGACAACATAAGGGAATTGTTTAAGATGGTTAGCAAGTAATTGATTGGTGGCGATTGAAGCATGATGAGCTCGGAGCTGGCCATGATGTCTCCAGCCCATTTTTATACATAAATCTCCATACGATTCTGTTTTAACTTTATTTCTCTAGTCAACGTATTGGATATTTGGATTCCATTACAAGGCTGTTAGCCATTACTTTAGACATAAGCAAATCACCTTATTGGGTCATTCCTAGTGCTTAATAGCCGAACCACTTATTGTTAGATCTGAGCATATTGCTGCTTTTAGGCATGATACTGGAAAGGTGAATTTGAGCAAATAAAATAGTCTCACCATTACACTCCTTACTAATATTAAGATCCACAGAAGCAGAAATGAACTAAAACTGGAATAAAAAAGGAGGTTTACAGCAGAAAGTCTTTGAAAAATCCTAACAGGGAGTTATCTAGTATAGAGAAATCTGATAGTAAACCAGTGACACAATTCCCATCTGTCTAGCGTTAATGGTTTTGAGAGTAATCAAAGCTAAGAGGTTGCTGACAGAATGGAGCCTGCAAAAAGAAAAGAGTATTTTAGATGTGAAAATTGAGAAGAAAAGTAAGCACGCAAATGAAGTTGGTTCACAAAACAAGAATCACACTGTTTCAAAGAGCCGACATCAAGAAAGAGCCAAATATTTCGGCCGCAAGGAAGCAATTTATGGGGTCACTTGCCACAAAAAACTACGCAAAGGCTTAAAGATAAGTCTTTTCTTTTTCTTCCCTTTTTTGATCAAATAAAGGCGGTCAAATTTGAGGTTCTACCCCTGCCCCACCTCAAAGGGGTAAAAAAAAAAGCAGAAACAAATAAAGGAAATTCTAACAAGACATGTTCAAATTCAAGATTGTAAACAATAAACTATAGCCCTACCTGGAAAGCAGCATGTCTAAATTGCTCATATGAATGTGCATACATCATTGCAGCGCTTGGCCATTGTACATAGGTGGCATCCCTTGATGTCTGATTTGATCCCAATGCACAGAAGGGGCTCATCACTGGGCCTGCAGCAGGCTGGTAGCCAAGGGAAGCCTGTGTCCTTGGCATCTGACCCATCTGAGGAAAACCAGCATCATACTGCATAAAAGGATGTGGAATCTTCTGCATATTGAATGGTGTCAAGCTAAAACTCTGATTAGCTGGAAGGCTCCTAACATACCTGTGCATCATTCAAAAGCAATTTAGTTTGTTCAATAAAAAAGCAATCTTCTGTAACATAGAAGATGAAATTTAGGGTAACAAGAGATTTAACTGTTTCTAAAAATTTGAGAATATCAAATCTTGAGAATCAGTCTCTATCTAATCATGCTGTGCAGGGATAGACTGTTTTTTTTAATGTTTTGGGTACTCATTTTGGAGGAAATCTTGTTCTCCAACATGTTATTGTTCAATTTGTTATGAACAAGATTTCTAAAAGGCAGGTAGGGAAACAACCAAGAATGCATTGTGGCCTTGAATCATCACAAGTTAGCAACCCATCATAGAACAACCCTTTGGAATAAACAAGGCTCATCAACAAGTTGATATTCAACACCATATTTTGGCAATATGTTCATCCCATGAAAGAATTACCAACAAAAAATCCACGAAATGAAGTAATCAATCTTTCATATCTGTCAACCCCCAAATATAATGAATATTCCTTACCTATCGTAACTCCGATCATAATCTGGGTCAGTACGATCCTTCTCCCTGTCTCTGAAAATGGCAACACGAGATGACATGCTGTCCCTGATAAAGACATTTTTTTCTGGATCAACAACAGAGTTCCTACTCTCTTCATTCTCATCCTTGCTTGAACTTAAACTTTTGCTATCTGTAGGGAGCTCAGGCACAGTATCTTCTGCAGTGGGGCTGCTGGGGCTACTGAAGATGCGAGCTCGTGCCCTATCATAGTCCTCCTTCCTCTCTTCCACACTTCTCACAGGACTCCGTTTGACCCCAAACCCATTTGGATCATTTATAGACCCTTTGTTGGGCCTGGGTCTAATGGCAAGCTTAATCTTCTCAGGTTTATCACTTTCCAACTGTTTCGCAGGAATTGCAGTTAGGCAAACTGCAGGATATCTGCTTTGAGCTGTTTTCTGCACCAGAATCTTGTTTCCCAGACCATCAATGCCATTATCCTGTACCATGGTTATCAGCCCATAGTGATGAGCGACACGATGTGCTGCAAGCCTAAGGTAGGAGGTAGGGAAATGCTGGAATTCAAATAGTTGTTGATCAGGGTTTTGCAAAAACCTCTGGATATCAAGTTCCATCCGCAAAACTGATCCAGAAAATTGAGAAACAAAATAAATCGTAGTGGTCCAGAAAGAAAAAAACAGAAAAGCAAAGACACCATAACACAAAGCAAACACAACCAAAAAGTCAATGCAACCGTAGCAAGTCAATTCTAATTGTATAATAATTTTCATCGGAAGAAAAAGAAAATAACTACAAAATACTAAAAAGCCAAATCTAACTACCATCAAGGCCCCAAGAAATAAGACCACAATCAGTTTTGATTACTAGAACTTTCAAATTCAAAAATAATTCAACATCATCTAAAATTTTAGGTTTCCATGCCAATACATCACTGCAATAGTCATGTCAGTGTCTTGATTTGAAAGGGTTGCCATGGTTGGACATCCAACATAAATATATGCACTCAACAAACATGTCTTTGTCTATGTATAAAAAGGTCTTGATCCTGAAACTACATTTCTAGTTCCACCCTGTCCAAGACCAAAACTGTATTCACGCAGCAGCAACTTCTACTTTTACTTGTGTGTTTGGCATTGTGGTAGCTTTTGCAGTTGTAGTTTAAAAAAAATAGGTTTAAGAAAAATACTTTTAAGTTGTAATTTTAAAAAAGTAGATTTAAGAAAATATGTTTGGTTAAAACTGTTGAAAGATAGATCTTTGATTGCACAATAAATGAAAAGCAAGTCTCCATGAATGAAAGCAGGTTATTTTAGCTTCTACAAAACCAAGGTTTGAAACACAATTATGTGTGGAGCTCAGTGCTATTTGGCTAACCAAAAAGTTTTTTCTATGTGGTTTGGCAAAAAACAGAAGCTACCACAATACCAAACAGTCTCTAATCCTAAACCATAAAAACTGTAAGGTTTTCACTTTCCATGGTCTTTCTTCCAATAGATATTAAATACTCTCTCCTTGCCAAACTACTAATGACATTCTCAACAGTACCTAATTTGTTAAACATAAAAGGCATATGAGCATTCAGAAAGTAAGAGGCAAGAAAGATTGAATCCAAATCAATACAACAACGGGTGTGTTTGTTGAAATACAACATCTCATGCCATTTATTAGAAATATGAGCATTTAGTTAATGGAAATAACGGTACCTGGAAAACAACATACTCATCTCTATGTTTCACATAAGACTTTGCATCTGTTGTATAAATATTGTACCAATGTCCTTGGGGATGCAATAGTATACCACCTCATTTTTTCTTTCCCAGCAAAAAAAAAACCTCTGGTAAGGATACACACTACCATACCCCCATGCAACTTCAGAAGTAACCAGATTAAAGAAGGAACCTTAAGAGCTATAATTCTCTCACCAAGCAGTAACTACCTTAACATGTACACACACGAAGGTGTGCAGTCAATAGAAATCCAAGTAACAATCCATACAACAGAATTAGCGTGCACTACAATGACAATTTAATCACGCATAAATTTGGAAGACTCTGTAATCAGAAGCAAACTATTTCCTCCTACAACATCACTTACCCCAAGGGAGTGAAAAGGTGTTATTAGGGGCATTGAGACACTCAAGTTAGCAACTGGTTCATAAAAAATAACGAGCCTATTGTGACGAATTAGAAGTCTATTAAAGAAGTCAGCATCAGATCTAACCTACATTCAGAACCAATCAATTTCCCGCAACAGCACTCAAGGAAAAGAAATTAAACAATTGAATCCAATTTTCCCATTATTTTCCTAACCGTGACTTGGAGGCAATTAGTTTGTGGATGACAAAGCTAAACTAAAGCTACAAATGCTGCTCCTCCCGTTACATTATTCTTTCCTTAGCAACCACACGAACCTATAATTCACATAAATCAAAACCCAGATCTAATATGTCTTAAAACTCCTAGATAAATCAATTTCCAAATCAACGAAAACCCAATTCCAAAATCAAAACACAAATCACAAAACCCTAAGAAATTCATACAAACACAAAACTCCCCAAACAAATCCACAAAATCAATAAAACAACAAAAAGCCAGAAACCCATATAGCTAAACACGTCCAAATAACCTAAAAACTAAAATCTTGAACAAAACAGCAAATATCCTTAAAAAACAAATCGAAAAATCGAAAAAAATTGCAAAAAAATGCAAGCACTAACTGGTGAGACGGTGACGCGGGTTCTGTAGAGCCTCAACTAAGAAAGGATCCACCATTGACTCCTTCTCATTAATGGCCGCCACTGCTTGTTGTGTTGTTGAGTCCATGATAATAAAATATCACCACTTTCTCTGTTTCTCTCTCTAAAAAAGCCTCTTTTTCCACGCTTCTTCTTCTGCTTCCCTGTGATTAGAGAGAGAGGAAGGGAAGGGAGAAATCAAAGAGAGGATAGAGGCGTGTGTTAAAAAGCAAAGGGTTTCATTGTTAGAATTTAGAGAGAGATGAGCCAACCCTTCGTTGTTCCCTTTGTTTTGGGTCTTATCTCCCTCTCTCTCTCTTTTCTAACCAAAAGGAAAGAAAGAAGGCTGCGGGCAGGATTTTCTTTTTCTTAACACAAAAAATAATATGTACGCTTTTTCTATCATCTTTTTTTATATATAAAAGTTTTAGTTGTAAATTAAAAAACTTGTAAGTGTATTTAATTAAATAGATTGAAATTTATATATACCAATAAATAAAATTAAAATTGTTAAGAATAATAAAATATTAAACTGGAAAAATAATGAGATAAATTAAAATTAAAATAATTAATTTAACAATACAAGTCATATACATGATCATGTTTAATAACTTTATTTATTATAATTAAATTTATATTTAATTATATTATAAAAAAACATATGAAAATAAATGAATAAAATAAAATAAAAATTATGTGAGGTTAAACATATTAAAAATAAAATATAATTATTTTATATGAAAATAAATTAAAAATTAAACAATATTAAACCAAAGACTAGATTAAAAAATTAAAAAAATAAATATTGATATAAATATTTTATCTTGAAATATGAGTCATAAACAAGATTTATTCATAAACTAAGTAAAAGTAAATTATATAAAAAGATCATAGAGATTTATTAAAGTTGAAAAAAATATCAATAAAAAAATTCAATAAAACTTCAACATTGAATAATTAAATTGAAAAAAAATTAATATATATAAAAAATTAATAACCTTAGATACACAGGCCGTGCCCTACACACATAGGCTTTAAAAAGCAAAGCCTCAACATTTGAGCTTTTTATCCCAAAACTATATTATAATTTTTATTAGTATTTCTTAAGAGCTCATCTTCTTTTTATTTTTTTAAAAACAATATATAAGTAGGTTACATGGTATGTACTAACCTAATTTCAAGCAACCAAAAGTCTACTGTTAATTTGAACATTGATTTATTTTTTAAAAAAAACTTGATTTTGAATCAAAAACTTAAAAAACATTTTATACACCTTTAAAAAACTCATATATAGCCTTAAACTACCAAAAAAAACTAAAATGAATTCAAAATTCAAAAACTTATTGAGCTTAGACCTTTCATCTAGGGCCATGAGAATGATAAAAAAATAAATAGGTAGAATTTTTTTTTTTCAAATAAAATTCGTTGATATTAAAATTAATTTTTTTATGCCTGAAATTAGTATTAACCAAAACTCTCTTTATAATTGGAATCCAACTATTTTCTCCCCTCTTTTTGGATTGAAAAATAAAAAAAATACAGTTTTGAATCACTATTGAATTTATGAAATATTAAAGGATCAAAAAGTTATAATTTAAAATGTAAAAGGGACAGAGTGAACTTTTTGCCCCCATTTTAAATTGACACCAATTTTCTCCTTGTTTTACAATTTGGTCTTATACTTTTTAATTTTGTTTTTATTCAACAATTTTTAATAAATTGATCATGAATTTGAGTATAAAATGATGCAATTAAATAGAAACAATGTTTGAGGGATAAACCATAAAAAATATCATTTTCGATTGCTGTAAGAAGACCATGGTGAACTTTTTGCCCCATTTTTTAACATGCCATCTTTTTTTTTTTTCATGTTTTACACTTTGGCCCATTTTTTTAGTTTTATTGATAAAATGGTCAAGAATTTGGGTATAAGAGAATGAAATTCAATAGAAACAACATTTCGAGGACTAGACCATGAAAAATAAAAAATAATATTGTGGTCTGCTAAAATGAAAACATCATATTTTTTTAGTGTCTTTCTACTATTTATTTGACTTGTGCTTCTTTGCTTGTCGAGTAATTTTTTATTCCAACACCAAAAAAAGAATATGACAGCATTTCATTTGTGTTTTTTTGACATAAAAATATCACAATTGTAAATTTAAAAGGTTATGCATGCATTTAATTAAATAAATTGAAAATTATTTATGCAATCAAAATAAATTATGAAATTCAATATCTAACCAACCGAAGTTAATTAGCTAAACTCGTAACTCAAGTCATGGATATAGTCGGGGTCAACAAATCTTTTTATAATTTTTTTAACTATGTATTAAGAAAAAAACTCGTAAAATTAAAAACAAACCAAATATTGAAGTGTTTGTTTGAGATTATGATAAGCCTAAAGTATCAAATTGAAACAAATTATGTTGCTCAATTAAAAATTAACAAAACATTACATGATGAATTTGAAAAAAAATAAAAAAAAACAATAAAGATCAAATCATGAAGAATCAAATTGAAAAACATAAAAAAAACCAAATCAAATAAACATAAAAAAAGTAAAAATAACCTAGACATATGGGCCTAAAAACAAAAGTCCAGGTATGTGGGCCCTAGTCAGTTTATTTTTTATGTTTTTTTACGAGATGAACCACTTGTCATCCATTTTTATTTTTTAAAAAATAAAATAAAAATAAATAATGTATTGTCTATCTTTCTCTGGATTTTGCCACCAAATTAAAGCTTATAGTGTTTTTTACATAGAAACATATATAAAATATCATAAACACTTTTATAAAACTCTTATATGATACCAAAAAATCCAAAAATCCATAAAAAACCCAAAAACAATTCATAATAAATAAATAAATCTAGCAACTTCTTCTCTTCTCCCTCTAACACAGAGTAAAAGGTAAAGAAAATGAAGTTTCCTATCAAAAGTGAACGTTTAAAGTTTACATGAATAAAAAATGCATCATTGGAAATGTAAAAGAACCAATTTATTTTTTCCGCAAACTTCAAATCCTCCATTTATTTATTTTTCACTTTTATCATTTGTTTTTTGATTTTATACTACCTTGATGATTTTATTTAAATTGACATTCTATTTAGTCTAAAAAATGCAATTTTTTTTTTAAAAAAAAGAGCATTGGAATAAAAAATATTGTAAATAACTAATACATATGAATAGAGAATACACAATGTGATTTGCAAAATAAATTCCACGTGCCTTTTAGATTTTGTTATAATAATTTTCTATAACAATAATGGCTTTAAATTGTGCTTTAAATTTTTTTTTTAATTTTTTATATATCATTTGATTATTTTAAGATGTATTAAAAATAAATTTTAAAAAATAAAAATTATTTTAATATATTTTTAAATATAAAACAATTTAAAAAACAGTCTGTATCACATTCACGAATAAATCCAGTATATTACCATTTACACGCGTGGGCTTTTGTTAACTAGGGGCGCCGCGCTTTAACGAACGAAGCCTATTGTTTTCTAGATCTCTCGATCTTAGCAGAACCATCAATCTGTCCATATCTCGACCATCAATCTGATAATCAATCAATAGTAAGACTCCATCCAATGGTGGAGAGTTAATGAAAGCTATGCTCACACCTTATCATGTGTCCACCTGACTACACCCACACCTTAATACCTTTCTTCCCACCTTGACTTCACTGCTCCCAGTTGCCAAGCATTGCTTCCGATTAACCCACCGAAAACCTCACATCCAAACAAAATCCCTAGCAGCTCTTATAAACCTCCATTTCATCTCCGATCAATGGCTTCTTCACCCATGTTGTCTTTAACCAGAGTTATATCCTCAAAATCCCAACTTTTCAAACTCCTTCTGTTCTCCTCCACCCGCTCCTTCTCCTCCACCCGCTTCCCCTCTACAACCGAACCTGATACAGACTCCACCACTGATTTCTCCTCTACAGGTGACTACTATTTCTTTTTTACATTTTCATCGTTTTGACTGATTCTGGTGAGTATATAAAAAACAGTCTCATAAATACCCTTCAGATGAGGATGATGCTGCTGCTGATGCTGAGATTTATGGCCGCCCCCACCCTTTTGTCAAAGAAGGGCCAGAGTTGCTGTATGATCTGAAAGAAGAGTTTGATGCCATATATGCAAGAGTGGACTTACCTGGGGTGAGCAAAGAAGGGATAAAGATGTGGGTCAAAGATGATTCTATTTATGTTAGGGGTCAAGAAGTCAAGAAAGTGAGTCTTTATTCTAAAGAAGAGGAACCCAGGAAGTATTCTTTCGAGATTGACCTTCCAAAGAATGAGTACAAGGCCGAGGACATTAGAGCTGTGATGGAGTCTGGTGTTCTTAGGGTTTTTGTGCCTAAAATCAAGCCCGAGGAGATTGATGATGCTTTTGCGATCAACATTGAGTGATTTTAGTAAAGAAAGCGGTGAGTCTTTGCCCTTTGGTGTCAACGATCAACACCATAACACTTTGTTGTTTTGGGGTTTTTAGAAGTTGGTCCTATCTAGTCTATTGTCTCTCTTTTTCTGGTTGATTTCCGATTGTATTTGGCGTTTTTTTTAAAAAAAAAATTTTGATTTTTTTTTATGTTTTTAAATTATTTTAGTATATTAATGTTAAAATTAAAATTTAAAATAAAAAAATATTACTTTAATATATTAAAAATAACCATTATCATATAAGAAATATCATTATTTTCATATATTTATTAAATATGTCAAAAAAAAATGCATTACTTAATCCATGATATTTCAGAGCATAAAGCTTTTAGTGCATATGTCTACGTCTCCGAATCTACGTGTTTATCTCGGAATTCGGTTCTACATGCTACCCGC
>Ga0325410_1004381_pt1 | contig 15796 bp, 11 predicted proteins | sample PopdelMetagenome_16_FD_206182 | JGI IMG/M metagenome (GOLD analysis project Ga0325410, IMG submission 206182) | Populus deltoides microbial communities from Bellville, Georgia, United States - Xylem-PdIQD-R3 | ecosystem: Host-associated > Plants > Phyllosphere > Stem > Wood/Secondary xylem...
CACATTAGCCTAGCATGAAGTTTTTAAACCTAGAACAAGATCAATAATAAGTTCACGAGTCTTTTTACAGCATGGACCAACACGGGTCGAGCTTAGTATTATGTTTAACTTTTTGTGTTTAAAAAAAATTAATAATAAAAAAAGTTACATTTTTTATGTTATTTCACAACTCGATTCAATCATCCTGGATCTCAATCAAACTTATCATCATCAACATAACATACCTTATTCAATAATATCACAAAATTCAAGTTCACAAAAAAAAACAATGCATAATTCAATTGCTATATATTATCATTACATAAACTATATCACGTGTAATAATATCATATAATGAAATTCAAGTAAAAGATCCAATTTAAACTATAAACATGCATGGTTAAAGTAGATACTTAGAATTACATCATTAGATTAAGGTCATCCATCTGAATTTACAGGTCAATACTATATTTTAAGTTTAGGAGATAAGTGTCATGAATGACAACATAATTACATAACAAAAGATATCTAAACTAATATCACTTCTGACGTGACCTCGATGAACTTGAAAATAACAAATAACATGTACATATGAATATAAAAGGTAATAACAACAATAATAACAATGATAGATAATAATTTTCATAGCATTTCTTTTAACACATAAAATTTAGATATAGACTTCTTTACGATATGCATTTTTCATCTCGCAAATCACAACAAGAGTAAAATAATTTTGAACGTCATCTCTTTATGGATCAATCCTCATTCAATATTAAGATATTCTTCTTAATATTATTAGCATATCTTATTTTTTTTGGAATAACTAATTAATAATTTTTATTGTATTTTCTGAAAGTTAATTGTATGCTAATGAATTTCAGCAATATGATTATTCTTTTTTAACCGGGAAAGACTGAACAATTCAGCATGAAAGTGATTACAAATTAGTGAGGACAGTAACATGGATTAAGGGGTCTCTAGCCTGAGACGAGGGATTGACTTGGCCGACTATGGTGATAGAAAAATGAAAATGAGGAGCTTCATCTACATTTTACCACAGCTTCTGAGAAAACATTCCTTGGACTCTAACTAACAAAGACAAGTTACGAGGGAAAAAGTTGATCGGATGGGATATTTATCAATGGAAGAATCTAGCATTCATCATTACGGTATGCAGATCTCTTAACAGAAGACTAATTATTTTGAACCTTGTTTAGCTCGACCGGCCTTGCCGATTGAATCAAAGCCTTGCCTTAGATTTTATTTTAAACCTGTTCGAAAGTTAACCTTTTTAAACACAAACTGACAGACCAAACCGTATAACCCAATTTCAAGAACTTTTTAAATTTTTTTTCCAAAACATCATTATAAAGCTGACCTGACGTATGATGAAAAACAGTACTGTTGGCCGTAATTATAAGGCCGGCTTTGCAAGAAAACTACGTTGCTGCAAGCCTTATCATTCAAATTACATGATCTACCTATAATTATGAGACGGTGCAGTTCATTATGTGGCAGGCAGTCCATGCACAAACCACCATTTAGGATGTGTTCTGCCAGTGGATCATGAGAAGGAAAACAAATTCTCAAGAAAATACTCTGCATTAAACAGCAATTCTAGAAACAATTTCTATTCTCTTTGATCGAATGAAACAAAATGGATAAAAAAAAACAAAATTTCCTCATTGAAGATGACATCATTCTAGTTAAGCGGGGGAATAATTAGATAGATAAATAGAGGGGGGGAAGAACTACACTAGCTTGTAGAAATATTATTAACTCGTGATTAATGATCACTATTAGCAGTAACCTAAAAAAAAATAATGCTGAATAGGGGTTAGTGGATCCTGGGAAATGAAGCTGAAACCAAGATTCCAACAGCATATATACAAGGGGTTGATGGTAGGGTACAGTAGAGCGCAGCAGTTTCATGTTGGTATTAGAGCCAGTATTTGCGTCTTTATTCTTCCCATGCACATTTGTATCTCTCTATATATTGGCAGATTTTGAGGACAGCATGGATGCAAGCTAGTAACAGCAGAATCAATTATCTGGGCCACATCAGATGGGGGATACTGTCGTTCAGTGCATGTCTGCGTATTATTAAAACATGATGAGCATGATATTATAGGAAATCAACGGGAGTGAACATTTTCCATCCTAGAGAGAGCACGGTGGTACAAAATATCCAAGTTACCTGTATCATGAGCAAGGCTGCGACACATGATGATATGAGCTCTGAAGGAATTGCTGTCTCAATTTTTTCAGAATCATTTGATTGAGGCCCAGATACATTGCAGTTAACCTGAGGCTCTGGTGTGCTGGGAATCAACTGATTTTGAAGGCCTAAACCGGTATTGGCCTCCTCCTGGGACCTGATCATTTGTGCCCTAGATTCTGATCCCAAATGACTTCTATCCATAGAATCTAATGCCTCTCCAATTCTCGCAAAGGCATCTTCCCCTTCTTTCATGGATGAAATTGCCTGCAATAGTTATTGCATCACTAGGTGATAACTAGATAATGGATGCATGCCTCTGGTTAATTCTATAATGAAGAGAACATCAAGCTAGATATATTACTAGCAACCAGCAGATATAAGACAATGAACCTCCAGATAAGTATCTACGAGGACTTGAACATGAGCTCGCTCAAAATTTAATATATTTTTAAAAAAATTAAAGTTCCCAACAGGCCCAACTTAGGAATTGCTGAGTTCCATCTAATGGGTTGCGTAACAGGCTCAGTCTGCAGCACCAATCACCAACGAGTATATAATGTGTTGCAGAGAAATGGAAGAACCATCAATCTTATATTGATATAATGTATGAGAACCACAGAATTTTGTTTTCAAGATTAAATGGATGGTCATGATTAAGGGATCATAGAACCACTTTCATCAGTAATAGCAGAATTAAAAAATGATTACATTCAGAATTTCTGTAAACACATTTCAGATCGGTGTGCAGGCATGGAAGAGTGAGGAGAGCAAGAAGACTGAATGCAAATACCTGGACAGCAGCATCTACCATAATATGTGCCTTTAATCTCAACCCTCTAACAATCTCGAGAACAGCAGATCCTGAATCTTGAGAAACACAAGAACTTTGCGGTCTTAGAATACCAGAGAAACAGGAATTGGCTGGAGGTTTCAGCCAAGCAGGCACATTGTTTCCAGGATAAGTATTAAGCTGCCTCAAATTGAGTAAAGCAGAAGAGGCCTGTCAGTTATACAAAGTGATTAGAGGTTGAAGCAAGATTGCAGCGCATAAATCTGAAAGTGAACATGCAAATCATAGACAGCGTGAGTGCAAATATAAGCAAGGCACATGACTGGCCACTGGCTTCCTTTAGTTGTACAAGTACTGTGCCCAAGTGCTTCTTGAAAGGTTCAGAATCTTTTAAAGAGTTATCTCCATTTTTTGGGTTTTCCATTACATCATTATTTGTGTTTTTAAGCAACACCAACCACAATTCCTATAATTATTAAACAGGGGAAAATATGGTCACAAACTTGATGCAAATCCAAGGCAACTCCATTTGCATACAAGATCATGAAGAAGTATGGTGTTGAATCAAGTATTAAGGATAAAAATGCTAGCACTGCAAAAGCCCGGAGACCAAAATGGTGAGTGCACATTATGATTTTATGTTGTGCTCTTCCAAAGGAAATGCCTAGCCAGCTTAATCGGTGGTGTGTAATTTACAATCCAAATCCCAAAAGACAATAATGAGGACAGTCTGAAAATGGAAGGAACATTGAGCCAGAACCGGAAGTTTTGCAGAATTAAATCATAGACCAAAGAAAAGCAAATCCTCCCTGTAAAATGGCAGACAGTGACAACCATTTGTGCCATAATTGAGCATCACAAGTATTGCAGGTTGTTCAACTGAATATAACAGGTTGCATATAGCTGCATCTTGTACCTTTTTATCAAGAGCACAATTCAGCTCAGACAGAGCTCGAATATCATATTCCTTCAGTTGGATCTGTGATACCCTAGAAGGTTGACCACAGGCTCCTTGTGCATTGACAATGTCAGTGGATGTTGCCTTGGCAAGAAGGTTGGCATGTTTTGCCTCAACCTGAATAAAAGTAATCATATTGCTTGAAAATAACAAATTTTGTAATACCGTTATTCTGAAGTTTAATGGATAGCTATTCTTACTTGTGCCTGCTTCATCAAAGCATTCATGGGACTCTGTGCATTCCTTAGTTTTTCAATTGCAGTGAACTCTCCAATGTTTGACTTCCCATTCACTGGCAGTTCCTTGGGCAGAACAGAGGTTTTCTGTCTCCTAAGAGCTTCTGGCATGTTATCTAGCGGATTTGAAGGCATGCAATCTATATCCTACAGTAAAATATTTATTGTCATTGTTCTGAAGTAGGAGAGACGACTGTGCTAGTTTTTAAAGGAAAAAAATAAATGGAGGAGTTTTCTATTCCTAGAATAAATTCTGCAGAAAATATATTTCCTTCTCAACATGACTTGGGAAAAAATGGATGAATCATTAGGGACTGAATCATGAGAGGAAAAGTAGAAGAGAGGCACAAGTTGGAAACAAACCAATAGCAAAATTCAGATAAATTCTTAAGAAGAAATTTTACTTAACTAAACAAGACTGTTTGGAGACAGTTCATTAACAATTAGGACATGAAATTTGCTAAATTACACTTCCCAAAAAAATAAAAGTAATTTAATAGCTCTTAACTGCCTAACAATTACAAATAGCTTATAGAAGCACAAAAGCTCATACATCAGGAGGATTAAAGACCATGAAAGCTTTATAATCCCAGCCAATAAGTCATAAGTACTAACCAGAAATTGAGTAACCAATGACTTGCAGCAGAACCAGTATGACCCATGTTACGGGCTACAACCACTCATCTTTGTAGTCAATAAGACTCTTGGCATTACAGCAAACTACTATGAAAATTGATCATTTTTCACTTGATAAACTAGGATGTCGTTAGGTTTCTGGGGCACAATTCATAGAGGGCAACCAAATTGATTGCTGCTCGTTATTTTACAAACCAATGAACTATGAGTATAACATTTGAAGCCAATTTCTGAATCAGCACAGCATAAGTAAATTCTACCAAAACTTAGTAGAATATTCAAGTCTTTCACATTGTTTCAACTTCCAAAAGATCTTTTCAAATGCAAACTATTTATGCCACTGAAAAAAGCAAAACACAAATAACAAAATCTGAAAAACTGTAAACAACACATGAAAGTAAGAAATATAACACACATAAATTCAAGAATGCAATTACCTTGACAAATTCAACTCCTAACTCAGCACGGTCAAACTGAACCCTGCACCGGTCATGATCCACGGTGAGCACACTTCCATCATGAAGTTCTCTTGTTTTGGGATGAATAGCAATTACTCGCTGTCCAACTGATAAAGGTCTTGCTAAATCTGTTGGAAGTCCTTCCCTTAAACCAGTACGAAGCTCCATATAATGTTTTCTCACAGATTCTCTATATTGCTGGAGTTTCTCTCTTTCTTCGTGTAAAAAACGCTCAGAAAACCTCCGAGGTTTGCCAAGAGAACTGCATAAAGAAGAAAGTTACATTAGTTTATGCTCCATGAATGTAGCTATAATATGCTTGACAGAGATTGAAAAACAAAACACACCTTCTTATGACACCCCATTCTACTCGAGTCAGCCTTGGAATGTGCCCAAGTCCAACATGATTCAAATATTCAACAAACTCCCTTCTAGAAAACCAAGGGCAGTCAACTGCACTGTAAAACCATTCATATGTACACCATCTGCGAACCATAGGAGATGATACTATACAAGAAAGCTTGTCCTGTAATTCCAGAAACCAATAAGAACATCTGTAAATGAGACTCTAATAATTGGTAAGCTATGATAAATAGAATTACACATGGAGGACTTGACCTTTAGATGGGTTGCTCCATCTCGTAGAGAGATGGAGCATTTACTAATTTGATTCTTCAGAACGTTCACCTTTGGAATCATTGCTCTCTTTAGATCCATCTTGCGTCTACTTGTTTTTCTGGTTGGTAAGATAACTTGGCTTGCAACAGGAACTTGTTCAGTTGACATTGCTAGATCATTTGATATAGTTTTCTGATCACCACTGAAAGAACCATCTGGCAATTTTAATGATTTCAATTGTTTTGAAGGAGAAGAAATTTGAGCACTGTGTTTTCCTTTAACCACAGATGTATTCTCCTCTTCATCCAGAACCTGTGCCAGGGTTCATATGGAATGGAGTCAAACACCAATTATGACCAAAGAGAAAAAGAAAGAGCAAGGAATAACCAGCGACACTAGTATCTAACAAATTCCAAACATGTTTATGCCTTCAAGCATTCACATGTCCATTTATGTAGAGGGAAAAAACTAAACTTTCATTAGCTGGGACCTGATGAATACACCTAAACTGAAGCAATCAATAACAGTTGTGTATCAAAATTGCAAGGGAAATTCAACCAATAAATCAAAGCATGCTAACAGGTATTAATGAATGAATGAATGAAAGAGTTACATGAACAAATGGGTATACCTTTGCTACCAAAGCCTCGTGTTTTCTTTTCAGCATATCATTGCTGATGGACTGAGGCCGTTTATTTGCTTCAGAGACTGATTTAGCAGAACTTTGTGGATATCTTCCGAGCTTAGATTTTCTTGAGGTTGCACCCTCAACTTCACTTGTTGCCTTTTCTTTCTGCCTTGAGAATTTAGTTTTATCTCTATGATGACTAGTAGATGCAGATTCAGGTATGCTACTCTTGTCGTCCCCAGTTTGTGTGGTTCTTTCGTCATCCAACAGGGAAGATGATTCTAAAACAAACATTAAAAGAGAAAAAAGAAGGATTTATATTTTAAGCACATATGAAAAGGAATAGCACCTCAGCTACAACAAACTAAGACCTATATGCAGCGCAGACCAAAGCATAAAGTGTGTCAAAATAGATTGTAATCTTTTGATATTAATAAAAGAAAATAACCAGTTTGCCAATATCTGCTTACAATCATTTAGAGAAGCAAAAACTTCATAGAAAAAATCAATGCAGAAACAAAATGCAAAATGGAACCATAAGAAAATGCAGGAGAACATTTAATATTTACCCAATATGCAAAGTCAAAATATCAAATACATGAAGTAGATATCACAGTCCACTTGATAACATATCCCTTACACATCCTCCTCGTCCCTTTTACTCATAACATCATGTGTGTATGTGTGTGCACATGCACCTGCATGCTTCTGTGTGTGTGTGTGTGTGTGTGTGTGTGTGTGTGTGAGTGAGTGAGTGAGTGAGAGAGAGAGAGAGAGAGAGAGAGAGAGTAACATTCTTCCAAAGATTAAAGAAACAAGGGAAATAGGAAGGGAAATAAGACAAAAGTAGTGATCTGTTGTTTCAGCTGAAATTGAAGAATGTAAAATTGATTGTTTCATCTGAAATTGAAGAATACAAAGTTGATTAATATTCTACATTAGGATTTCAGTATAAATATTTCTAGGAATGATTTCAGCAGTAAAGTTTTCTTGAAATTATCATCTCTAACAAAGCAATATTGTACAATAATTCAGCATGCAAATGGGATGTTGTTTGACAAGTGATGCAATGTTACTAAATCAATTACTCGTTGTACTTCAATATATTTTGTCATTTCACACAAGTATGTACAGAACCAGAGATGCATTTAACATTTACCAAATTCCATTGCAGAAACAAGAGCCAATGTTTGAAGACCAATCAAGTCAGCAGGTTCATCTGCAAATAAATAAGGAAAATGTAATACATCAGCTGTGGGAGTACAAATGGTTGGATAAGTTCATTAGCATTGACACATCATGAACATTCTACAAACTTAACAGGAGTACAGCTAGGAGAAGCAAATCAATTCACAAGTTAAAAACTGTCACGTGTATTTCCCTCTAGTTTTGTCCCAACAACAGGTTACGCAATGATTATCACCACCTCACCACCCCATGCATTGGTGAAAGTTGAAGTCAGTTCTAGGTCTCTGGTAACTCTTCCGAGAGATTTGCCAGCTATGCTAATTGGTAGAATTTTCTTGAATGGCTTGATCATTCAACCAAACCAAATGCCGGGATGTGCAGAGGAGGGGAGGGAAAATATTGCATCATAAAACAACAGTTTATATCGCACCAATCTAGTGATAGGAGATAAGTTCACTTAACCAGGAACCCTCTCCAATACCTAAAAAAGGTTATCCAGGCTATCAATGATATAAAAGAGTTGATAATCAGGTCTTATCTCACCTTTCAAAAAGTTGCTTCTTCGAAGACAAAATCCAAAGCATATGAAGTTATAAAAACAAGCCCACACTCATTACAGTTCTCCAAATAATCCTCCTGAATGATAATCCTCCAATAGACTTCAAATAATCAGGACATGGTCCAAGCATTAACTATAAATAGAGCCATATTAAAGGAAACAACTTTCCTGAGTTTCCCACAAATTTCTTTTTAAGACAGAAACTCCATATCTCCACTATAAGCATCATCCTCGTTGTATATTAGTTTGTAATCTGAGAATTGAATTCAAGAGCCATATCTTCCCATTATCTAGGGCAGACTTGCTGTATTGAATCCTAAATCCCTAACAAAACACCTAACCAGATAACTTCAAATACACAAATGTCAACAGAGAAAAAAATACAGGGGCCATAACAAGATTTACAATTCTTAGGAGATGTAGCACAAATTTCACTCCAATGCAAGGGCAAAAGACTTCATAATTCACAACTTCAGAAGAAAATGAAACTGCAATCCCAAAAAGTCTTTTGATTTAACGAATGATGATCTCAGATGAAACATGCAATGAAGTGACTATATAACTCTCGCCCATGAAAAGGAAAGATGATTGCCAATCCATAACACTCAAGATCAAGTGTGAAAGAACAGAATTACCGTCTGAAAAAAGTTTCTTGCTTCTCTTCCTTTGGCTCCGGTGAAAGGTCTCATCAACTTTTGCATTTGACATCTCAATTTCAACTTTTCCCTTCAAAGTGCTGGCCTTTTGCTCTTTTTCAGTGCCACTGCACGCTTCTCCACCATCATCAGACTGACTGTTCCCAATCTTCTCAACTCTTATTTTATTTCCATAGAACTTTTTGCCTTTTCGATGAACTTCTACAGTACCTATACCTTCCATTTCCGCCAAGGAGCTTGCATCCCTCACACAAGCAAGATCAGGCCCCCCACGTCCTATGCCACTTTCAGACCAATTTTCATTTATGGAAGCATCACAAAGATTTGCTGGAGATGATTCAGACTGCAGAATTCAATTAAGGAGACAGAAAGTTATGATATTGCATAACCAAAGTAACAATAGCCATGGAAAACTGGCCTCCAGTAAAATACCATCCTATCCCAGCTTTGAACAGGTGATGATTTCATATTTTCTGTTCTTCTACAGGGTGTTTGAGACATTTGGGGAGAGTCTACTCTCTGCAATGCCTCGGTTAATGCCAGTACAGCAGCATGCTCATCGTCATTATCACCGGCATTGATCTCTAACTTTCTGCGCTTCTTCTTTGGTGAAACATAATTTTCTCCATCATCTTTCTTACGCAGATATGAAACAGGGAAGCGAGGTGTCCTTTTCCCAACTGCATGAAGTGGACGGCCTAAATATGAATTTGAATTCATCAGAAACAAAAACAACACTTCAAAAGGTCATCGCTGTTGTTAGAAACATTTATATCACGCATTAACTACTCTGTTGAGTTCAAATATTTATGAGAAAATTTAGAAGTATAAAGGAAAGGAACAATGCAAGAAAATAAAAATAAAACAAAATTGAGTTGCATAATCACACTATCAAATCAAATTCAATACTAAACCTTGATGGAAAAATCTCAAGAAAAGAAATTCCATGTCAGACAAATTAAATCTTTGTTGTTGTAATTCCAGTTCACAGAAAATTATAAGAGTCAGATTAGTTGCCTATTCTATCCAATCCCTATACAATTGTATTTAGACATCAAAACCATTGGATTTGCATCATTTTCAATAACAGGATATGGATATCGCTCCATGTAGATGACCACTGGGGGGAATTCTATACCTGTAACAGCATCTGATTCATACAGTTTTCTGTTCAACCCTATTCCAACTGAGGAAATAGATTTCACTTTCATCTCTTTTGACTCAATTGGATCAAAGCAAGACTCCTTCTGTGTGCTTCTTTTTTATCCTGTCTTAGATAACATTGTCTCCAATATTTGATATTTCATTCTGCAGCTAAAAAATCTAAAAACAAGGGAAAGAACCATCCCGTTTGTATTGCTACAAAGTTTGGACCATACTGATATTTCACAATGGTGGCTTTCTATCCATTTACATTAATAAACAAAGACAGGAGGTGGAAGTTGCCTCTCCCCCTTAGTATCTTACTAAACCACTTAGATGTCATTAGCATAACCCCATAAAAGGTTACAGTTTATGCAGTAAAAAGTATGAAAGAATATGGGTAAAAGAGTGATTAGATTAAATTCATTGAAAGTTTTTAGAAAATAAAATAGTGAAGGACAAGGAATGTTTGGACAACAAAAATATAGACACTGACAGCGACGGCTGGAATGCATTAGCCATCTAATGCATGCAAGTTGGAGACCTAATTAAGGAAAACAAGTACGAGTACTCCTCAAACCATAACAGGGTGGAGAAAGGAAAAACTGGAAACAAACCAGAGTTGTGTTTTCCATAAGCAAAGTATATTACCACATCCTCTTTTTAATAATGATAAGTATCCATCAGTTGATCCAACCATGCGAGAATGTTGGGGATCTTCTTTTGATGCACTAAGCAGCACTTTTGGCCGCTTGTGTTTCTGAAGCTTCCTGAGTACTCCAGGCATCTCATTGCTTTCTCGTTCACTATCACTTGCTTCCTGCAAGTTCAAAATCCGGATACAAGCAATCAGCTTTTGATTTATCAGCAGACAATAAGACAAAATCAGGATTTACAGCAATTCTACTAGGTAAATCAAAATGCATCTTATAAAATGTTTTTCTGTAACCATCTAATTATCAGATTATGCAACTTAATAATGATAAAAGACAAAATTTGTGGTCCCTTCTTACTATGAACACCCATAATGCATCAAATTATCTGTCTCATTTTCAGTCAATTGCTGTAAAGTATTCTCCAACATATCTGCTATAAACACCATGGCTACCATAAATCTAAAAGTATCTGAATAATTAAATTTTCAATTTGCACTTCCCTGAACTCCCTTCCCAGAGGGAAAAAAAAAGAGAAAGGAACAAGAACAAAAAATAAGAACAATGAAGACAATCAGAAATTAAGTTGAACTTCCAGATGTCAAATGCAATCATACCAGAACACTATAGTGATCAATCATCATAGCTATAAGCCCAACTACAGAAGCTGTTCCCTCTGGAAGAGACAAGTATGCCTGAAAAAATATAGAACATGGAAGAGCGACAATGTTAACGAAGGACACCAAGACTAACTAAGGCTTCATCTACCATATAATAACCGAGATTTAACACAGGATACATATTACTTATTCTGACGATATTTTCCTTTTGCAAGTTGAAGAAACTTTTAAAAAAATATACCATCATTTTTTTTAAGCTTTTATATTACCTCAGCAATCCCATAACATAGGCCCAACCAGGGGCCAAAAGGTAAGTATCAAGTTGTCTGGAATCACTCTTCTTGCACTGCTAAGGCAATGCCCAAAATTTTACAATGACATCCACCTTTTGTCTTGAAATTTTGGGTTTTGTTACCTCGTTGAATGACATGCCAATAAGAAGCAACTTATATAACATTCAAAAGTTCACAAACTATTCAACAGCTTTAGACTACAAATCCAAAATTATAGACATTATGTCCTACTTTGGACTCATCAAAATTCCAAGAGCTAAGGTTCTTAACCATATTCTAAGGAAGCCCACCCAATTGTAATTCTTCCAGTAAAAATGTTCAATAGCATAAACAAATTAGATATGAATTGTCTTCAATTAAGGACACTCGACACCAAAGGTTATGAAGACCCCGATTCCAATAACAAAACCACAAAAAATTCTCACAGTATGACAAAACTGTAAAGACAGAAACAACAAGAAGGACGTGTAAGCAGTGAGACTAGTGACTGATTAAACTAGCTGAACACAAGGTACCCGATTCATATTGTAAAGGGCCTCCACCATTTCCACAGATCTGTTGCGCACTTCAGCAGCTACCTGATCATCAACAACAATAAAAAATTAAGATGATACTTAAAGTGTATGATGAACTTAATTTGCACAAATTAAAGTTCATGGAAAATTATCATGTTGAATAGAACCAAAGAAAGTATAATGATGAAAAGGAGTCACGATAACACATAAGGCATACTTTCTTCCAGTTCTTTCCATTGTCCCGATATGCTTTGTAAAATCGTTCAAGTTCTGCCTTCTTCCATTGAGGTCCTAGCTTATCAGACAATTTCTTCTTCTGGGAGAAAGCAAAATAGTCAATGCATTAAAATATCATTATACATTACAAATTTTCTGAACAAAGAAAGTTCTTTGGAAACTCTTTGCCATTTGTTTAAGAGAAATATATTAAGTCTCAATTTTGCTATCGTATCTATACCAACATCAATGAACCACAAGGCTATGAATAAAAATAAATCAAGTCTTAAAATAACTCCGCGAGCAATTTAACTCAGCCAACAGCTGGATCATAAAGAATGAATCAAACCATTAAAAAACTGGTGTAAGTACACAAACACATACAAAGCCAATTCTCACCCCATTCGCCTGCTGTTTACTTTTGCCTGAACTCTTGACTTCTTTTTCAGTTGATACCTCATTCAGAAACCTCTTATTCACACTTTTTTTCCTTGCTGGGGCCATGGAGGACCTATCTATCTGAAACAATCAATGAACAAATTAGCAACACCAATTTGCTTAAAGCTTTAACATGGACATCAATAACCATCAAAATTCACAAAATACATTACATTAATAAAAAAAAATATAAAACTCTTGGCAAAGCAAGACGATCTTCCACCCCAGAATTTGAAATATAATACAGTCCAAATATTAAACTTTTTTCCTTCTTTTGTTTTTTTTGGTTTTTCGGATACTTAGACTCGAGTTAGAGTTTACTAAGCTGCACTAATTGTGGAGAATATTTTCCCACTCGGATTATATTTAAAACCTCAGTCAAAACCCACCACAAGAATTCAACTTTTACAACATTAACAAAATCACATCATTTTATCAAAGTATCAAAAGAAGCAAAATACATATATGAAAAAAAAATCAATTTTAGCAAATAGAAACAGAGGAATCACAACAAAATACGCAAGGCTATTAAGGAAACACTTTAAAAGAGAATCGAAAGGAAAAAACCACCCAGTGCCATTGCCATATATCACAGTTTTCAATCAAAAAACAAAAAGTAGACCCCCCAAATTTCAAATTTTCAGAATTTTTTTTAAATGAATTTCAGAAACAACTAAAATAATTCAAAAATAAACCCCCCAAAATTGAAAAAAGAAATTCAAATTCAAAACATCACCAAAACCCAAAATTTCAAATTTGACTAAAATTCAAGCTACAATTCAAAACCCATCTCCAAAATCCCCTCAAAAAAAAACGAAAACGAATAAAAAAACAAAAATCAAAATTTGAAACCAAAAAAATAAATTCCTAGTAAAGCCCCAACAAAAATCTCAAAATTACTCCTCTAAAAACCCTAATTCACAGATCCGATACTGTACACTTACAGATTCAGAGTAATTGATATCTGGGTATAAGTCATACAGTGAAACAAAGGGCTGTGAAGAGAGAAAAATGCAAGCTTTAAGTTTATGTGTTATAGAGAAGGGTTTTTTAGAGAGAGAAATAAAAGAGAGTTTTCAAAGTTGCGGAAAAGAGAGGCTCTTTTAGAGAGAGAAAGAGAGATGTTGCCGCGAAACTTGAATATAAAGGTTGGCTGGCCAATCAGATGTTTTTTCTGTATATATTTTTTTGTTTTGTTTTGTTTTTCTTGTTTTATACAGTGTTTTTTTGTTGTTAATCACCGTACACGTTGGTGAGTGGGGTATTGTATGGTATGATCTTGTGGTTATTGGTTGGGGTTTGAAGGGATAATTATAGCAGATTCAATTTGAAAATTTTTTGTTGTTTGCTGTGGGAATGGCCCTTGAATTTATGGGTATTTGTATTTGGTTACCATAAAGTTTTAGAAAAATGGGCCTCGAAGTTTTCTATTGAGAGATGGCCCCTCGTTTGAATCTTCTGCACAAAGTTTTTAAACCGCACAACCCAAACCCATGACACGTTCGGATTATTATGGGTTAGATAAGTTTATATATGTGAATTTAAAATTGTGTTATTTTAATATTTTTTTAAAAAAATTAAAATGATATCATTTAAAAAAATAAAGGCAAATTAAGTTTTGAGAATATTGTAAACGGAATTACTAAGTCGATTAAGTTTTAATTAAGTTAATTTTTATATGGTTTAATGTAAAACTCGACAAAGACCAAGTTTTTTATTAAATGTGTGCATAAATTTATTAAAATTAGTTTTATCCAATTGAGTTTTGAGAAGGGTGTAAACGATCTTATTAAGTCGATCAAGTTTTAATTGAGTTAATTTTTATATGGTTTAATGTAAAACTCGACCAAGACCAAGTTTTTTATTCAGTTTGTGTGTAAATTTATTGAAATTAGTTTTACCTAAAGCTTGGGTTACATGTTAAGTGGATTAAATCAAGTCAATCTAAAATGGTGTCATTTCAAGATTAGAAAAAACAAAATGATTATTTAAAAAAAAAATTAATTTTAATAAGATAAATAGACCCAACCAAATCAATCAAGTTTTAATTAAATTAATTTTTATATTAATTTTAAGATCTATTTCAATTGGGTCTCGGATCAATAATTTATCAAGATAACTTATTAAATCATAAGAGATTGGATAACATTGGTTATTAATATATGTTTGATATTACGGTGTATAATACTTTTAAAAAATATTTTTTAATTGAAAATATGTTAAAAAATATTTTAAAAAATTTCAATTTAATATTTTTTCAGATTAAAAACAATTTTAAAAACAGGAACAAACAAAATGCCAAATAGAAACTTAGGATTGAAATAACAAACTCCTCCATAAATTTATTTGCCTTCGACATTTATTCTCGTAAAAGAAAAGAAAGGACACCAATAGCACCAAGCTCAAACTCTTCGCCCCTTGCCATCCCCAGCATTTTCAGCCCTGCCTTGCCTTGTTACACACCACCCTCATTATCAATGTCAATAGGAACCTATTTTCAGGAAAAATAAATAATAATTATAAGCTAATTCATTTTTCTTTTTTTTTTTCCCATAACAATGATAATTGTTATTAAATTCATCAATAAAAAAAATTACTGATTTATTACCTTTTCAATCAGTAAAGCTAAGATCCCATTTGGACCAAGATCAGCATGGTAAAGTGACCAACAAGCAATTTTGTCACCAACTTTGAAGTCACTCTTCACAAGAACTTCAGCCCAAGCAATCTTTTCCAATCTGAAATTCTTGATTGCCCTATCATAGTAAATTGCCACCCAAATCTTATTCCTTGGTGGTGTGTAGATCTCAATTTCTAGTCCTTTGATCCCAATTTCATCGAGCATGGGTTTTGGTAGAGTTGTTAAGAAGCCTCTTGAATCTCCGACAAGAACTAAACCTAGCATGTCATCTTGAGTCATGGTTCTTGTGAATAAATGTTCTAGCTCCCCACCAATTGGATAGTGTTGAATCTGGTTAGGTTGAGGAG
>Ga0325410_1004385_pt1 | contig 15790 bp, 16 predicted proteins | sample PopdelMetagenome_16_FD_206182 | JGI IMG/M metagenome (GOLD analysis project Ga0325410, IMG submission 206182) | Populus deltoides microbial communities from Bellville, Georgia, United States - Xylem-PdIQD-R3 | ecosystem: Host-associated > Plants > Phyllosphere > Stem > Wood/Secondary xylem...
TTTTTTTAACAAGAAAATAAAAATAATTTCAAAAACTCCAATATTGACATTGAAAAATAACAAAAATCATGAGAAGCATGAAATTAACATTATAGAAAATATTAAAAGGTATGAGTTTTCTTCTGTAGATAGATAGTTGTCACACATTCACAAAATACTAAGGACTTATTGTTCATTTTTAAATATTTTATTTTGGTGCTCAAATTTTTATTTTGGACGATTTGATCTTAATTAAAGGCCAATTAATTTTAATTTCTTAGGCTATGGTGGAATTGCAAGAAGAGAGAAAAATAAAAAAATACCAAACATGAGTGGCGTGCCAAAGATTTCATGAAAAATACACTTAGGTCTTCAATCTTTAAAAATAACACAATTTATGCAATTTAGGTTCCTTTAAATTTCAAAGAAACTAGTTTTGGTACAAAAGTTTATCTATATTATTTTTCAGTCTTTGGTTAAAGAGATGAGAGACAGAGGGATCATTGTTCTCATGATGAGAGAAAAAGACATCGTTCATGCCATTTCCAACCATTAAATGGTTTTTATTGGTGTTCACAAGTTTCATAAGATAAGATAGGCTTGATGATGGTTGTTTAATGTCTCAATGTTACATGAAAAAATAGATCTAAGTGGAGAAAGTCAAAACTAACCCAATTTAATTTTATATTTTTGAACCATGTTTTAGATATCTTGAGTTAATGAATTGGTTTGTGGGAGTTCTAAGAGTGTTAGTGAGATGTTTTTGAATTGAAATGACTTAAATATTTGATTTTTTTAGGCAAAAGAAGCATTGCTTTGATTCTCTAGTCACCACAATGATGGCTGAAATCTAGGCTTGCAGACAACACAACGTCTGTCTTAGTGGATGACATGTCGCCTATTTCCCCCCTAAAAATTAGGGTTATTCGCCCTTTTGATTTTTGTATAATATTTATTTATCTTTTATTATAATCAATTAATTTAATATATGTATCTATTTCTATTATCGTTTAATTGAATAAGAAAAATAATTTTAATAGATAAATTTAGTAAATATAACTAGGAAAATATCCCTTCTAATAAAATTAAATATTTGAATTTACATCTATCTTTTGATTTTTTCAATTTTATTTTTAGTAATTGTTAATGATTTTCTTTTTCCTTTTATTAACACTCTAAATTTTTAATTTATTTAATTACACATATTTATAAGCTTTTTAATTTATATTTTTAATTTTTTAATGTATAAAAACACGTTCAAAAAAACTTGCACACACAATTATTTATTTATTTATTTATTTATTTATTTCTGTTAACAATAGCTAGTTGATACACCAATGAAGTAATCAACATTGATGCACAACTATCTAACACCTCGATTTTGGTGAACAAAAATCAAAATTCTGCTATCAAAACTCCAGACATTGACCTCAATCCAAGTTTTTATACTGTACGGCCAGATATTAAAAGGAAGATGGGTAAGCAACCAATGTACTAGGAACTTAATTCTATGAGGCCGCATTGCTCCAACGTGTTCCCCTTCCAAGAAACGGTCCTACATGTTCATCATCACACCAAATCTGGACCCTTGATCTCATCCTTATCATGATCAAAAGTCAATAAAGTTAAAGTCAACGAGGTCTTATTTTATTTTATTTTCTTTGCTAGCGACCGAATTAGTCCATGAATAATAATATTAATAAAAGTCTCTGGCAGGCTATCGCCAATAAAATTTTGACCATAAACTCTAGAAGCTTGAGTCTTGACCATAATAATAATAATAATTGCACATGAGTCTTGATCCAAATCAATTAAAAACTTATGAATAAAATAAAAATAACTAAATATAAAAAGTATTAATTTAAATAAATACATACATATTTCTAATAAAATAAAATTACAAGGATGCCACAATGTAACTAATTCTAACAGCATGCCAAATTTCGTTATTCTTTATTTTCTGGCCGGCTTCATTCTTGTCTCTCACCAACCTGGGAACGCAGACTCCAGTCTCTTCAAGTTCCCATTTTTAACCGTTAAACTTTCCTTTTAAGACAACGATATATTCTCTCACACGTTCCAGGAAAGTCTTTTCCCTGGAAATTTGTTTCATGGGGTACTGTACATAGTATATATATATATATATATATAAGGAAAGTGCAGTTGGAGGTTTTCTGTTTACTTGTTGGAGGGTGTTGACTAGTTAGGAAAAATGGGAAGAAGAAGAATGGGTAAAGCTGGTTTCAAAGTTGAAGATGTTTTGGAGGTCTTTAATCATCTGTTGGAGGAAAAACCTTCTTTTGCTTTCTTAATCCCTTTGATTTTGGTTTGTTGGGGAATTGAGAAATGGGTTTTCTCTTTCTCCAATTGGGTTCCTCTTGTCGTTGCTATCTGGGCTACTTTTCAGGCAAGTCTCTTTGCTATCTTTTTGTCTTCAGTCATCTGTTTTGGATGGTGATGCAGCTGTTTTCTATTTATGATTTTGTTTAGTTCAATTTTTATTGTGCTTGTCATGTAAGGTTTTGAACTATGGGGAGCTTAATGGCTTAGTAAACAAATCTGCTGGCTGATTTTTGGTTTGAATATAGGCCGTCCGAATCATTCCTTCTTGAATTTTCTCACGTACCAAATGATAGTCTATTTCTATGTGATTAATTCGCTCATAAAAGACTGGATTTGATGCTATGTGCATGACTGCCTGATTATCATAATATAAAGTCATTGGCTGTGTGTGATTTATCTTCAAATCTTTCAAAATGTTTTTCAGCCATGTAATCTCGTAGCATGTAGTGGCCATAGAGCGATACTCTGTTTCTGTGCTTGAACGAGATATAGTTGTTTGTTTCTTGGTCTTCCAAGAAACTGGTGCCTGACCAAGTAACATACAAAACCCTGTAATTGATCTTCTTGTATCCTTCCAACGATCCAACTAGCATCACAAAATGCTGTTAATTGAAGTGAACTTGTGGATGGCAATAAAATACCTTGCCCAGGTGTTTGTTGGATATACCTGAGCACCTTATGAGTTGCTTCCAAATTTGGTTGCTGAGGTTTGTCCATAAATCGACTCAGCACATGCACAACATAAGTCAGATCCGACCCAGTTATTGTCAGTTATATTAACCTCCCAACTAACCTTCCGTATGTTGATGCATCCTCTATAATCTTTCCATTGGATTGTGTCAGTGACATGTTCAGCTCTATAGGAAACCAAAAAGGTTCGGCACCCAAGACCCCAGTATCATCCAGAATTTCTAAGGCATATTTTCATTGCGACAAACTGATTCTATGTCGTGATCTTGCAACCTCTATGCCAAGAAAATATTTTAGTTACCCTAAGTCTTTAAGTTTGAATTGCTTGGACAAGAAAATCTTAGTGTTCTTTATGTCTTGCAAATCATTCTCAGCTAATATCACATCATCAACATATATAAGTAATGCCAAAAAACTACCTTGATGGCTTCGGACGAATAAAGAATAGTCAGACAGAGATTGATGGAATCCTGCAGCTTTAAGTGCTCCGAACAACTTGATAAACCATTGTCTAGAGACTTGTTTCAATTCATATAGCAATTTGTGAAGTTAGCAAACACGATTATCCCCCTTTTGCCCAAAACCAGGAGGCAAGGACATGTATACTTTTTCAGTAAGATCACCATTCAAGAATGCGTTATTAACATCTAATTGATGTAGATGCCAATCACGCAAAGCTGCCACACTAAGTAAGACGCGAACTGTTACCATCTTGGCAAATGGGGCAATAGTCTACTTGTAATCAACTCCTTCGACTTGACTATAACCCTTGGCCACCAACCGGGCCTTATACCATTCTACTGTCCTATCAGCCTTTAACTTGATTTTGCACACCCACTTTTTACTGATTTGTCGCTTATGGGGTGGTAATGGCACCAAACTTCAAGTCCATTTGGCCTGTAAAACAGTTATCTCATGTTGCATAGCTTCACGTCATTTTGGGTTTTGAACAACCTGGAAGAAACTGGTGGCTTCTTTAAGGAGGGTGAGTTGAGTGGTATATGCTTTGTGAACATGAAAAAGTTTATCATAAGACAAGAATCGAGAAAGAGGGTGAGCAGTACCTGAAGTTTTGACCAGATTTGTGGATGATGTCGGTTCGGTCCTTGAAGGGAGGGTCATCTTGAGATGAAAGTCCTGCAAATATTGAGGAGTTTTGGTGGATCGGCTGCTGCGTCAAAGTGGTTGAATGGACACAATTTGCGATTGGGATGAAGTGTTAATTGTTTGGATGAGGGATGGTGATGATGGTGTAGTATCTGCTATGTACAGTAGAGAACAAATGGGAGAAGCAGGTTTTGTTGTTGATGTGGTGAGAACTTGTTGTTCATTTGGGCTGGTGGGAATTACTTGTTCATTTGAGCTGGTGAAGGAAGGAGGCCCATTTAGAGATGGAAAATAATGATTTGCTTGGAAGAGAATCCATATCAGAATTTAGAAATGGGTCATTATTTGAAAACCAAGGTTTAGGTGTATCAAAATTATCATGTCATGCAGAACAAGGAAATATGGTTTCAAAGAAAATGACATCTCTTGAGACCATTACCTTTTTATGAACAAGATCAAAGACCCGATATCCTTTTTTCCCATGAACATTGAGTATGGCTTTCCAGTGAAAAAAGGTGCATTTGAGATGTGCACGGCAATTTTTGGTGCCGTGGTTTGTTCTGTTACATTTAGAGCATTTTAGCTCACCTTCAGACTCATGGCTCGAGTTCTTCAAGGCAAAAACAGCAGCATCTGGTTGAGTATGGCTTTTCCCTGCTGTCACTTCCAACTGTTTCTTATGCCGAAAGACCAACAAGTATGCTTTGTTCAAGTATGGCTTTTCCCTGCTGTCACCTCCAACTGTTTCTCATGACAAAAGACCAGCGAGTATGCATTGTTCACTGTGGTTAACAGATCTTGTAGCAAGGTGTTGCTGCGAACATCTACATATGACTCATTAAGGCCCATAAGGAACTTCATGGTTTTCTGCCTTTCTAAATATGCAGTCACTTCTTTAATCGATCCACAAGTGCCGATTGGAAAGGTGCAAAATGCATCGCGCTCATCCCATAAACCTTTCAATTTTGTTAAATAAGACCCTATAGATATGTTACCTTGCACATAATCATGAATCTCGTTCTCAACATGGAATAATTGAACCACGTTCACATGTGAAAATTGCTCTTGCAAATCGAGCCACATCTGTCTGGCATCCTTGGAGATGATGACGCTGCTAGCGATTTCCTTAGACATTGATTCTAGCAGCCAAGTTTTGACCAAATTATTACAGCGATTCCATTGTTGACATTCTTCTGGATTCTTCTCATTAGGCTCCTTGATTGAACCATCTATGAGTCTGATTTTGTTTTTGGTTGTCAAAACTATAGTCATGGATTGTCTCCATGTGCCATAATTATCTTTGACCAAGGGTTGCGGTACAAGCATAGAACCATGTTGATCAAGCCTAATTATTTACAAATAAAGAAACAAATAACTGAGCTTGATTTCCTTTAACATGTCCATTTTCATCTTTCCTGTATTTTGTGTCCTTTGCCACAAATGTTTATTCTTGAGCTCCCTTTCTTTTTCTCAGTTAATACTTTGATTATGGTACAGTTAGAGTGGTGGTTCCTTCTTCATTAATTAACAAAATTTACTTATACCAGATTTTTCATGAATATATACAGGTTGCCATTACACAGTTAGTTAGGTTCCAATTCTTTTAGTTGTGCTTGTGGTATAATGAAATTTTTTTTCCCACTTTAGTATTGCAGTCATCAACAGAAAGTTATTGTGGAAGACCTAAACAAAAAGTGGAAGCGAGTTGTATTGAACACCTCGGTATTTCTTCTTTTCTTTGTTTTCTTTTGTGGTTTTTATTTATAAGTTCATTAATCTATTCTCTTCACATATTTGCACAGCCAATAACACCATTGGAACACTGTGAGTGGCTGAACAAGCTGTTGATGGAAATTTGGATGAACTATATGAACCCAAAGCTTGCAATAAGATTCTCATCCATTGTTGAGGTCAGGATTTTGATTGGCTTACATCATATGATTCATTACTGGATATTTTCTCTACCCTCTGCCTAGGTTTATTTGTTTGTTGGTTTGCGAACTCTGAACATTTTGCTGAAATGAATAGAAATTTTTGCATCGTTGACTTATTTAGCAGTTGATAGTATATTTTTGAATTTTAGAATGAGATAGGCTTGTAAGAGAACCGATCACATACCAAATTTAGTTATCTTTCAGTTTCTTCTGACAGATTGATAGAAGATATATTGAGTTTATCTCAGTTCAAGTTGCAGTCAAAATTTCTTTATGAATTTCTCTCCTTTAAAAGCTAAATGAAAAGGCGCATTCCAGATGTCTGTTACTTGTGGGCTTTTGTGGTGGGGTCACAGTAGATTTCTTATATCACAGAAAATCTTTTAGGAAAATGAAGCTGCAATAAAAGTGGTTGCACTCTTGGTTCCTAACCACTACAAAGGTGGTCTAGAACTCGGAATCATTCCCACTTTGTCATTCTTTTTCTTTGGAAATCAATCATAAACATAATATAATCCTTTAAAAATAGTGGTTGATTGATTTGCTATCACACTTCCATTTCTTTACTACCAGAAAGGGGCTCAAGAACTTGGCCTTGTTCATAACTTTTGATGATTTTTGCCTTTATTTGATCTAAATGAACTGTCTTTTGCATATATTACAGTGTTCTCATGCACAACTTCTGTGTAGTTTGGGTTGTTTGTGAGACCAAACTAAAAAGTTAAACATTTGTCTTTGCAGAAACGATTAAAACAACAAAGGTTGAAGCTCATGGTATGTGATATGCTTGTTTCATCGTGTATCAATTGGCATGAATATTTAAGTCAGGATTAGCATTATGGTACACGTTTCCTGAGAAAATGTAACCCTTCTTGTAGGAAAAACTCGAGTTGCAGGAATTTTCACTTGGTTCATGCCCACCATCCCTTGGTCTTCATGGGACTCGCTGGTCAACTTCTGGTGATCAGGTTTGGTCCCTTTTCACTTTCTGAGTTTTGTTTGTGAATTTATCCCTCAGTACAGGTTGCAAGGAATCTACATATAAATAAACTAATGCTTTCTTATAGTGCCTTACAATTAAATGTTAATCAACAAGTTCTACCACTGTTTTTCCTGTTTGTTGTCTTACATGCAAACTTAGCTTTCTGTGCCTTAAGAAATTTGTTGATCTGTTTGGTGGATCCTGTTATTCATTTAGTGCAAAAGACAGTTGTAGCATGCAAGGGCTCAAGTTGAGATAATTATATTAATGATGGTGATGATTGACTATCATATATGTTTTCGAAATTAAAATCATGTATTTTGCCATGGACTTTCCTAAACATGTGGAACAAAAAGGAAGTCCCATCAAGAAATATTTCATGTTCACAACAAAATATGACTAAGTATCACAACATTTTACAAAAGTTTAATCCTTGATAAAACTGCATGGAGAAGGTCTATGTCACTTATCTTAATTTATTTTGATATTGAGGCTTTCAAGAGTTGAAAGGATTCTTCAACAACAAAGAGAAACCAAAGGTGGGGTTTGCTAAACTGATGGCATCCTGAACCCATATTGGTATGAATTTGTAAAGAACATGCAATTGCCTCTGTTCAGTACTCACTGATGCATGTATAGTCATGGCAGTTTCTCTGAAGATATGACCAAAAGTTATCCCATTGAGAGCCCATGATTCAACGGGGATAACATTTTGATCTGGTTTCTGTTCCACTTTGTCGTGGCAGTGTGAGTTAGTGATTAAGCTAGGCACTGAATGATGAGAAGTGAGAACCAGTGCCTGAGGTGACTGAGCTTGATGTAACTGAGGTGGTTGATATGCCAACCACCAACCTTAAAAATCTAAAGAATGGGAGCATGTTCTGTTGAAATGTGTGCTTTTTAATGAATAAAGAAAGGGAGCAGTCGAAGCCACTACATGGATAATACACATTAATAAAATTTATAACAAATTGTTTCATTAATTTTTGTAGCATGATGTGTTTTTTCCCCTTCAAACAGTAAATTTGTCTCAGATTTTCATGCAGCAGTTTTTATGCTTTCTGACAGAGAATTATGCATTTGGGATTTGATTGGGACTCCAAAGACATGAGCATTTTGTTGCTGGCTAAGCTGGCAAAGCCATTAATGGGAACTGCTCGGATTGTTATAAACAGCCTCCACATCAAGGGTGAGGTATGTAAAATGTCCTGTTTTCCGCACTCTATATAATATTGTCTTGGCACTGGCTGATTGATCAAAATGTATATGGCTAATGGATTCTATATGTTCCTCATTGATATTGACACTAGAAAGTGAATGTAAGAGAACCATCAGGTATCTTTTACACAAACTAACTTCATTTATTTGGTAGGATCAGTTGCATTTCAATATTAACATCCAAGAGTAAGTTTATGAGTTGTTAATAACAGTCACATTCTCTCAGCCCTATGATTCATCTATTGATACAGTAGGTTGACTGATGACTATCAGGTTGATGAACATATTTTTTTTAATGATTTTTTTATTGCATCATTTCTTAGGTTAGCTTATAGCTCCCTTATATGTCACTACCAGCATTCCATGATCTCATTCCTGGGGAACAATTAGTAAGTTTGTGTCTCAGTTCTTTACCACTCTCTTACTCTCTTCTGCTTCCCTCTCCCTCTCCCCCTCTCTCTCTCCAGCCACCTCAAAATTTGAATCTCTAAGTAGTTTTGAAAGTGCTTTAAGCAAATGTAAAAAATGCTTCTTCCCAGCCATTTATAACTTTGAGATCATCCATTCCTTGCTTATTACTTGGGTTTTGTTTGCCAAACTCTGAAAATTCATTTCTGCGGGAAATAAACATTTGGAAATGCTTTGTCTATACTGTTTTAAATGTGGGGCTCCTCGAGGAAAAAGGATCTAGGTTCGGTTCTGTACTTGGGAGATCTGCAAGCATGGAACACTTCTTTCTAATATATTATTTTTATTTTCGTGGTAATTATACTTGGGACTGACTGCCAATTTATGTTTTACATTAAATTTACTTGTTTCTTGGGTGAATAGTCCTAAATTTCGAATTTGGTTTGGCTTTCAACTCCATCAGATTTTGCCCTCTGTGGTTGATGTTTAATCGCTCATCTATTTTTTATCAGCTTCTCTTGATGCCAGTTCTGGATGGGAGAGCGGTTTTGTACTCATTTGTGTCAATTCCTGAAGTAAGAATAGGAGTTGCCTTTGGAAGTGGAGGAAGCCAGTCATTACCTGCCACCGAGCTGCCAGGCGTTTCTTCTTGGCTGGTGTGTGTTTAACTAATTATATTTACATGAATAAGTAGTAAATTTAGAATGTTTCTGTTTTTATTATTGCTATAATTATTTGTAATTCTCCTGCCTCTACGCTAGCCTCTTGAAATAGTTAGGTAGAATTTATCCTGTTTCTTTTTTTTTTAGCTAAATTATGACATGTATGTTTTTTAGTAGTTCATAATAATTTATCTTGGTGTGCTTCTTTAAATTTCTAGTTCCTCCAGTACTGTTGGTCTTATACAAGTGTCTGTTCTTTTTCTTTAAAATTTCAGGTTAAGGTTTTCACTGACACCTTAGTCAAGACAATGATTGAGCCTCGCCGTCGTTGTTTCAGCTTACCAGCAGTAGATTTAAGGAAAAAGGCTGTTGGTGGAATTGTATACGTGTCAGTCATCTCAGCTAGCAAACTTTCTAGAAGTAACCTGAGAGGAAGTCCGCCAAGAAGGGTAAATGGTAGTTTCATAGAGCATTTTGATGATAAATATCTGCAAACATTTGTGGAGGTCGAGCTTGGACATTTGACAAGGAGAACAGATGTGAGACCAGGCTCAAACCCTAGATGGGATTCCACATTTAACATGTTCTTACATGAAGAAACTGGAACTCTTCGATTACATCTTTACAACTGCCCACCCAACAGCGTGAAGTATGATTATCTAGCAAGTTGTGAGATCAAGGTACATACTGATTCTTGTTTTGTGTAAAATTTTAGAGCACTAGGACACTTCCATTGGGTTTACTTATTGTGTGAGTTAATTCTTTTGTCAGCCAAAAGCTGGGGGCAGGGCATGTACTTATTTTTGTCTATTGTTATAGGAGATTGAGAGCTTCAAATGAGGGGAGGTTTTTGATTCCTTTATTAAAACCATCACAAGCATCCTATGTATTATCTCATAATAAATTTTTCTGTGACTTTTTTTTTTCTTTTTGGAATAATTTCAATGCTCTAATACTTGGGAGCTAATAAGAACCATAAATTATTATTATTTTATTAAATTAACTTTAAAATTTAATTAATTGACTTGATCTGTCATTGAGTTATTTTTACTACGCATACTATGTAAATTTCTTACTACATTATTCATGCAATGTAAATTGTAATGCACGAAGTTAAAAGACTGGGATGTTAAAATGTGTCCATGATAGCCGAGTCTCTATTTCATATCCAAAAAATCAGAGCAAGCAAACTTATGATTTCATATTTTTTAGCATTATCTATATCTAAAAAAAGTAGAAGTAAGCAGAGCTAAATTTCAGAAATAAATGTTCCTCTGAAATCATGTATTCAACAAGAATGCATTCTTTTAACTTGTATTGGGTAGAATTTGTTCATTAGACATCCCAGGTTTTTTTTTCCTTCTGAAAAATTTATTGTTGTATCAATATTCATCATCTGTTTTGGTCTGTTCAAGCAGATGAAGTATGTTGCTGATGATTCAACAACGTTTTGGGCAATAGGACCTGACTCTGGTGTAATAGCCAAACATGCTGAGATTTGCGGAAAAGAGGTTGAAATGGTTGTTCCATTTGAGGGAGTTACTTCAGGGGAGGTAAGACATGCCGAATTTCATTGTGATTAGTTGTTTTTGAATTGCTTCGTTATATCAATATATTTCTCCTGTAGTGCATAACAGAAGATAGTTATGATACTAAGCTGTGATACAAATTTTCACCCACACAAGCTTATCAAGTCTTGGTTTCAAATTTTGAGTATTTGATAACATTCAGTTGTTTTTTCAAATTTCATTTTGTTTTATATGCAATTGATGTGAAGTAAATCATCTAAATTTTCTCACTAGAGGATCCAATGATGATAACTAAGCCATTTTTCTTGTTTATGTACATGTGGCAGTTGACAGTAAAGCTTGTGGTAAAAGAATGGCTGTTCTCTGATGGTTCCCATAGCTTGAACAACGTTAGCTCTCAGAAGTCAATATATGGATCATCAAGTATTCTTTCAAGAACAGGAAGGAAGATTAACGTGGCTGTCATGGAGGGAAAAGGTCTTATTTCAAAAGAAAGATCTGGAAAGTGTGACCCATATGTTAAACTGCAGTATGGAAAGGTAGTATTCTAGTTCCTTTATATATGATGTGTATGAACCTGAATTTGAAAATCAGAAGATATTAAGATGTTATGCATGTGAAACTACTTGACTGCTTCATGTGACTATTTACGTTGGATTCTGATCATGATGCATACCTATCTTTTCAGGTCCTACAGAAAACACGGACTGCACATAGCTCTAATCCTCTCTGGAATCAGAAGTTTGAATTTGATGAGATACTCGATGATAGATGCCTTAAGATTAAATGCTACAGTGAAGAGATCTTTGGAGATGAGAGCATTGGTAGTGCACGAGTAAATTTGGAAGGTTTGATGGAGGGATTTATCAGGGACATATGGGTTCCCCTTGAAAAAGTGAATACTGGAGAATTAAGGCTTCAAATAGAAGCAGTACAAGTCAATGACTCTGAAGGATCACGGGTATGATTTTAATATATTTTAAGTTTAACTATATATTCTTTCCTGTAGTTTTCTAATATGCATTTTGAATAAAAAATTCGTTACCATGGCATTAAAAATTTAGGCAGTTACCTCACCATAAATAATGTTTGGTAGTTTCAAACAAATTTCCCGTGGACATGTGCGGTGTGTTGAAATGTAAAACATATTAGGCTGGCCTGCTTGCTGCGCTGATATAAAATCAGACTTGAAGTTTAGATTTATTCATATCCTGCTTGTTTTATAGAGTGCAAACAAGCTGCGATATTACCAAGCCATTTTGAACAGCTTGTTGTCAGCTATCAAATGTTCAGAACTTCTGATAGCTACTGATGTTGTTTTCGTCTTCCTTGAATATGCTTAGGGTTCTATGTCAGGTTCATTCAATGGTTGGATTGAACTTGTTCTTGTTGAAGCGAAGGATCTTATTGCTGCTGATCTTAGAGGGACAAGTGATCCATATGTGAGGGTGCAATATGGAAGCTTGAAGAAGAGAACAAAGGTATGTGGTCTGGTTTATGCCTTGCTTTTGCTTCTGTTGGATGTTACAACACTTCAATCACTTACCTAACGTTCCTTGTCTTGTCCTTCAGGTTATGTACAAAACTCTGAATCCTCATTGGAATCAAACCCTCGAGTTTCGTGATGATGGCAGTCCCTTAGAGTTGCATGTGAAAGACCATAATGCCTTGCTGCCCACCTACAGTATTGGTGATTGTGTTGTAGAGTATCAGGGATTGCCTCCAAACCAGATGTCCGACAAGTGGATTCCTCTCCAAGGAGTAACAAGGGGAGAGATCCACATTCGGATAACTAGGAAAGTTCCAGAACTACAAGCAAGAAATAGTTTGGAGTCTGACGCATCTTTAATCAAATCACACCAAATTTCTAACCAGGTGTGAATGTGTTACTCATTATCATTTAATTTCCTTTCTTTTCACTTGAGGTGATATATTGCTTTAAGCATTGAAATGAAACTCTTAGTTTGCTTCAGATTTGGAAATTATCAGGACTTTTGTGAAGCATATGATACACTTTTTCTCTCAAATATTTAGGGTCGATCAACTTTGTTACACTTCATAATCTTTTATATGGTACAAAATTCTGTGTGGACTAAAAAGTAAGCATCTTTATTGCTCTCAAATAATCAACATGATTAGAAAAATTCAAGCAGACTCAAAGCACATGCAAATCCCAATTTGATTAAAAGCTTGTAAAATTCTTTACCCCCACCTCTGAGCTTTTTTGATCTATGCCATACCAATTTGTCATCCTCACTCTTCATTGTAAAATCACTGTTTCTGTGTTCATATACACACATACATTTTTACACTTTTTATCGGATTTATCATGAAATCTTATACTTATTATGTTTTTACATGAATTAACATATACTTACAAGTGTGAAGTTGCTTCTATACCAGATGAAACAATTGATGATCAAGTTTCAATCTCTGATTGAGGAGGGCAGCCTAGACGGGCTCTCGACAGCTTTGAGCGAGATGCAAAGCCTAGAGGACATGCAAGAAGAGTACATGGTACAGATTGAGACTGAGCAAATGCTTCTACTTAACAAGATAAAGGAGCTTGGTCAAGAAATTATGAGCTCATCGTCTTCCTTGAGCAGAAGATCTTCTGGACTTTGAACCATGCTCTCCCATTTTAATAAATGATTATCATTGCCTTCAATTTTCTCGCTACACATAATTACATTTAGTAACAGTATATAGGGATCTCCAACTCTATAATTGTATATGTGATGCTCACAAGCTCAGATCACTGTTAGCAGCTAAAGAAATTGGCATTAATGTTTCATGATACTCTACCGGCCTTCTTACTTCGTGCCTGCTTCCTGATCTTGCCTCTAGCATTATCAAATAAGAATTGTAATTAATTAACATTTTTTTTAACAATTATATTTGTAACAATATTAACTGCTCTTCAACAAGTTTACGAGAAGAAAAACTTTTGAAGCTAAAAAAAGCTTTATTGATGAAATGTTACTTTCTATTATAATCAGCATCATATTCTTCTTTTGAATCATATGTTTCCCAATTCACAGAAGAAAATTGTCGGGAAAACCTTACAAGAGTCCGCAACATTTGAGGGTAGTCTCGATTGGGTCTCCAACATCTCAATTAACTTCTTAATGTTGGAAATTTTTGTTTAAATCATGATTAATGTATACAATTGAGGTTAAATTAAAAGTGGAGTTTATTGATATTTTAGGTTAAAATTTTATTGGAATTTAATTTATAATATAAGCTTTTTAACATGAAAAAATAACATGATTTAAATAAATTATTGATGAATGAAAAATTAATTTTAAAATAAAGAAACAAGATTTTCTAATAGTTTATTTAGCGAGAATATAAAAAATTAAAATTTAACCTATAATTTACTAAACTTTAAGTCTAAATTCTCCCACACATGTGTGCATGGTTCGGCTAGGACCTGAGTTTGGGTTTGTTATAAAATAAATTTTTAGGCTGCAAAAAGTATTTTTTTTAGCAACATAATTTTAGATTTGGATCTGGTCTATGAATAATTATTTTTTTAGCCCATTGTCTTGTCCAACTTATATATTAAATCTCATAATTATTTTTAAGGATCTTCTAACATTTTCATTACTCACATAAATATTGTTGCATCAATCCCAACTATATAGTATAATTTGCAAGGAAAACTTTAAGCTATATTACCTTGAGCCTTTTCATATATTGAGGTTTACATGATCCTCTAGGAGGGCAAGTCTCTTTGTTTTAATTCAAAGGCAAATTGACTATTTTTTATGATGAATATTTATATGAAATGGGCCAATGCACTCTTTAACCATGTTTTTCTAGCTATGCACCAATTAACATAGAGAGCATAATTTGCATAATTCTGAAAGAGGATGACAAGTGTAATTTTTGGTGGAGTAGAGCTTGAGGATGCTAATTTGGTGTTTAGAGAAAATTAATAGGTTTTAGGTTCTTAATTTTTTTTCCTCCTAAAAATCTCTTAGTTTATTGAAAGGAATGTATCCTTTTATCATAGAAGGGTGATTTTCTCTTCTTGCCTATTATTCTCCTAATGTCTTAATATATGATTTAATATAAAAATTCCTAAACTAATTATTCTACCCTTAACCAGAGCAATTTCCATCTATAAATATGCATTGGTTAGCTTTTCATATCTATAGTACATCATATATATACATATATGAATAAGATTAAAGTCTAATGTTCTATTTATGAGGGTAGGTTTGCATCGTTTTCCTGTCTCTTTAATAATACATCATATTTATATATATATTTAGTATAAGATTAAAGTCATATATTCTATTTATGAGGGTAGGTTTGCTTCGTTTTCCCATCTGTTTGTCCTAGGTTAAGAGGGTTAACCCGAATTGATCCAAAATTATTATTATCCGAAGGATATTTATGTAATTTCATCTCCATCCCTCTTCTTATATCTTTCTACTCTCTCTTTTACTCCTTAATGTATTTGACATTTCTTTTTTGTTTTTATCTTTTGAGTTTTAATTTTAACAAAAAAAAGAAAAAGAAAAATAAGGGAAGAATTAGAGGAGCTTTTAGTCACAATAGCGAACATGATTTGGCTCTCATGGTTAGTGATTTTTTCAAGAATGGTTGTAGATTCGATGTTGATTTTTAGTGTAATAATGATGTCGATTCTTCATTATAGTCTCTCTAATTCTTACCATCTCGCCGACAAGATTTTAATAATTTTTATTCTCACCTCTTTACCCATCTATTAACAAAAGAATTTTTAATTTTGTATAAAAAGTGAAATTGAGCATAATTCATAAAAAAAATGAATTGAATTATGTTAAGATTTTCTTATAAAATATTTGCTTTTTTAAAGAAAAAGTGAATGGGTTTAACATTGGATGATTAAGAATTGACTTAAATTTTTAATCAAGTTAGACCAGTTTAATTTTATACTTTAATATT
>Ga0325410_1004386_pt1 | contig 15788 bp, 5 predicted proteins | sample PopdelMetagenome_16_FD_206182 | JGI IMG/M metagenome (GOLD analysis project Ga0325410, IMG submission 206182) | Populus deltoides microbial communities from Bellville, Georgia, United States - Xylem-PdIQD-R3 | ecosystem: Host-associated > Plants > Phyllosphere > Stem > Wood/Secondary xylem...
AAAAAGATGCAACGCATTAAAGATCCGAAAATAAAGACGCTAGACAAGAAAGAACATTTAAACATGCATACCAGAAAGAAAAGCATCCATCAATCAAGAACTGAAAGGAAAGTATTAACCCTAGTAGAAGAGAGAGAGAGAGAGAGAGAGAGAAAATACCGGCAAGAGAGAGAAGGCCAAACGAGGTTGTGATTAGCAAGCCAGTCATAAAGAACAGGAACCAAAGACTTCCACTGAGTGTACTTGTCATCAACAGAGTGTTGGTGTGCCTTCTTTCCCTCTTTCATTTTGGGACCAGCACTTTGCTGTTGCTGTTGCTGATCTTCTTTGGGCTTGGGTTTTCGGCCTCTCTTCTTTGGCACCTGAGGAGCAGCAGCAGCACCTTCCATTTCAAAGAAAAAACGACTTTCTTTCTCTCTTCTAGTATGAGTGTGAGAGCTAAAACCCTGAAAGGAAGGAGGGTCCGTCCTGTCTACCTCGTATAAAGACTAGAACCAGCTAGGCTATCCTTTTATTGCTTTGCCAACCGAAGTGTATTTTTTCAATGAACTGATCCTAAAATGAAGGTGTGTAACTTTTGGGTCGGTTTGTATTCATTTTAATTTTTAATATTTTATAAATTATAAATCTAATCCATTTATTTTTTTTTTAACCCGAAGACATTGGATTTATATTACTAGTTTTCGTAAGTTAAGTTCAATTAGAATTATGATTTTGACTTAATAAATTAGCTAAAAACTTTTTATAAGCTAAAACAACAATTTATGATTAAAATATTAATTTAATCAATTGATTAAAATAAAAACAAATAATTAAAACAAAACATGTAACAACAAATTAAATTTGTTAATATAAATATCAGATTGACCAGGTTTTAAAAATCTTGACATGTTATCAAACATCATATTAATTTCTTAAATTTTTTATTTATTATTATTTATAATATTTATATTATTTGATTTTAATCGATTAAGTCAAATCAGATAATACAAATATTATATATGCATCAGTTTTTTTATCTTACTAAAATATCCATGCTTTAAACATTAATATAATAAATATTGTGATTAGATAAAATTACTAATTGTAAGAGATTGATAAATAATTATGAAAATATAAAGTTTTAATATTTATTATGCAAATTCCAGTATTCAAATACAGAAAATTTAATTTTAATAAATACTTAACATTTTAAATTTTTGTAATAATGACTTACAATCTTGTAAACATGTGCTGAAATTTTTCCTAATAATCAAATTGGTATTGGGTCATTGGATTTGAGGAAGATGATAGATGAAATGAAAATAAAAGAAATCTGTTATAAATTCAAAATTCAAAATTCAAAGTATAAATATCTACATGATAATCAAAGTATCAGTATTTTAACAACAATAAAGCATTCATATTTTTTTATTATTATTAATATGGGTGCTTGGTCCAGCTTATGCGTACCTCAACTAATCTCATGGGTCCTAAAGTTAACGATCATGTAAATCTCCAATGACCCTGAGATTTATGAAACTTGAACTGGTAATTTTTAAAAAGCAAATTTAGAATCTGACTAGTTGAGTTACCCCTAAAAGTTATAGCATCAACATTCTTGCTCTCTAAAGGGAGTCCTTAGCTATAATAATTAGTCTATGTGATTTTTTTTTCTATAGCATTTTTACAAGTTAAAAGGGCTCTCTATTTTGACAAAAGAAACAATGCTCGCTGCATATAGTGAGCACTGTAGCACTGCTCAAGTAGTGTTGGTGGAGAGGTGAAGCAGCGGGAAAATAAATGGAGGAAACAAGAGATAAAAAGAGAACAAGGTCTTTCTTATTTGTGTTTATTGTTTTGGTGTGGGTTTCGAAAATGTAGAAGATGCAGCAAGAGATTATCCAAAGAAGGTTAGCTTCCCTTTCTCTCTTTTATTTTTCTGTTGATCTTGATTTTGCTGTTGAAAAAGTTTGAATTCTCTTGTTTTGAAGAATTTGGGATATGGGCCCTTTGATTCAATTTGAGAAAATTTGGATTTTAGCTAAAATTTCATGTTCTTAATTATATGATCTTTCTATTTCGAGGAGCCTATGCAAAGTGCAAATAGGGTTAGAAGTGGTAGATAGCTTGGTTCCTTTAGGTCATAGTCAACTAGAACTTATAATTGGAACTGATAAGCTAGGAAAATAGTTATTGCTATTGATACCAATAAGAGAATGTTTAGCATTATTCTTCTACATGTGTTTAAGTATGTTTTAAAAGTGTGTTTAGCATGAGAAAAAAAATAATATTAATGTTTTTTTAGTGCTTTATAATAGTTTTGATGTGTTTATGTCAAAAACTAAAAATAAACCTTAATAAAAATTATTTTAATATATATTTAAACAAAAAACATTTTTAAAAAGTATTATGTACCACAATATCAAACATACACTAAATCGAAAGCAAATGAACTCAAGGGCCACTCTAAGAGTGAGAAATTGTATTGTGTTCATGTAGCGATTAGAGAATCATTCAATTCCGAGACTATCATAAACTTATCCTGGATCCATGATCGGCACATAAGCAAGATCTCTCTTTTAAGGTTTCATAAAGGAAAAGTACTAATTACAACTAAAAGAGTAGGTTCTAAAAGTCCAACAAAAGTGACTTGCTAATAAGCTCTTGAAAAAGATAAATAATGAGAAGGTGAGTTCAACAACTCAGTGAATAGATAACCTTCAATATACATACGCGAGGTAATACAATAATGAGGAATATATATACAAATATGACTTTAGGTTCTTAAAGGAAAGTGTATCAAATAGACCATAACAAGAATATGATAAGGTAAAGCTCGTCAAAAAATCAAAATGAAATAAGCATGAGCCTCCGTACTTTGGGATGATTAGTCCACACAAGTTGATGACTTCCCTTATCAACTAGGGTTTTAGATACAATGTGCATAAAGACTAACACTATCCTATTAATATAGGTATTCTGACTGGCATACTATAGGTTCATATCATAATCAAACAGACAGATTCATATTTCAAGACTCAACTCATGACATCAATCAAATGAGAAGCTATCAATTCAGAAGTCAATTTTAAAGTATATATCAGCTCATATCAAGAATTCAAATTCAACAATTGATCATGCTTTATTATAACAATGATAATAATCAATATATATATATATATAGCGGGACATTAGTATATCAAGAAACATAATTTAATTCGTATTAACAATTCAAATATTTATATTATTTCTCATGCATATGAAAGATTATCCACTCAACTGACTCAAAAACAAACAGAACTTGAAAGTAGATATCGAAGGATATCCTATTGATGTCCCCGTAAGTATAATATCAAGATTATCTAAATATAAAAAAATGCATGCCCAAAAACATCTTGAAAAGAACTTACATCCTATTTAATATATTTAACTAAGAGTCTAACTCATAATCCTATATGTTTATAAACCAAACTAGTCATTTTTTTAAAAACCCAAAAATTAAATGGTTTTCCCAAAATTTAATTCAAAAGAAACAAATCATAAAACTTGATAGTAATTCACCAAATAACCATCAATTATTCATCAAACCAATATGAAAAAAACTAAAATTATAGCTAGGGACCAATATGGAATTTTATCATATTTTTAGGGGTCAAATTGGAGGACCAAACTGAAAATGTTATCAATTCATAACTATATTAGAATTTTTCCCATAATTCATCCTCAATTCTATCCAGAATCTCGAATAATGCTCCAGGAACCAACTTGTAATTTACCAAAGTTCGGGGACTGAACTGTAATTTTCATAAATTAAGGGACCAAAATGAAATTTCATCATCTTCAACCTCAAACCCAGATTTTTACACAGATCACAAACTGATATACCAAAATCTCTAACTCAAATTCATCATTTAAACAAACCATAACTCAAAATCATCATCCTTACCTAAAATCTTACAAAATCAACTAAATAGATCATTATTCATAATAATTAACCCATAATATTTCAATCAATTCATCAATCAAACCCAAAATAAAATCTTCAAAACCCTAATCTTTAATAAAACAGAAAATCAAAGCTAAATAATATAGTTATATATAACCAAAGTGTAAATTATCTTAACAACTTATTTCTTCTAATTCTTTTCCATTTTCTCTTCCTTCTTTTCCTTTCTTTCTCTCCTCCTGGTTCGCTCTTAATTTCAGATCCCTCTTTTTTTTATCTTTCTATTTATTATATTTATCAACTCTTTGTTCAATTACTACAATACCCCTCATTCATTTATACCTATTGTCTAAGCCCCCAAGGGCTTTGTTGTCTTTTTCTATTAGTTCTTTCTCTTTTATTTTCAAAACATTACATAGACTTTCATTTTTTTTAGGTGATTGTTTTTCTAACCATTAATTAGTCTGTCTAATGGTCAAAGCAAGTTCACCCTAGAAGAGTGAATCATTGCTTTATAGGTTAATCCTAGCTATTTTAAATACAAAACAATAATTGATTATATCTTTGTTTTGTTTCATTTAATATTTGGTATAAATCTTACGTAAAAGTTCATAAGTCATTGTATTAAAATAAATAATTTGATTTTTTAGGTGTTTTTGGAATTTAGGGCAAGTATCATGGCTTTAATAAACTTGTTATTAAATCTAAAATGCATGCAAAAATATAAAAACTATTAATTTTTTTTGTATTTTCAAGAAATGCTAAATCATGCCATGTATTTTTTTTATTTAAAATGAAAATGTGATTTTTATTTAAGAAACTTCGTCATATACAATTAAAATATTTAAATGTATTTTTTTGAAAGGAATTTTTTTACTATTTTTATAAAAGAAACTTGGTCATATAAAATTTAAAATATTAAATATGAGAAGATAAAAAAAGGTATGATAGACCCAGAATTAATTGCAAAATGGTCTTCCAAAAATTTTAAATTTTGTTAAAATTAAACTAAGATTGTATTTGACCAAACACAATAATATGTTTTAATCAAACTATTATAATCAATATATCAACTTAAAACAAATTATTTATTCATCATTCACCAGCTTAATAATCCTACACTATTAAGTTAAGGAGGTCACAAGCTGTTTTCTTAAGGAGTAATGAGGGAAAAACCAATGGACAGTCGGTGAGGTTAAAGGAGAAGGTTTTACACGATCATGAAGGCTGATTGGGGGTTATGTTGTGTTGCTGCATGGGTTCTTCGATGGCGGAAGATAATTAAGTGGTTGGTATTTTTGCATATGGGAGATGGTGGGTTTTCTTTTCTTTTCTTTTCTTTCAAAGAGAGAGGGTCGTGTGGGTCACAAGTTTTGTTGCTTTTTCAACAGTGAGGGAGGTGTGCCAAGTTTTAGAGCACGTTTGGGAACGTGGCTGCGTTCCCAAAAAATTTGATTTTTGTTTTTTGCTAAAATTTAATATGGTTTGTATGTTTTGGATCGTTTTGATGTGCTGATGTTAAAAATAATTTTTAAAAAATAAAAAAACATCATTTGCATGCATTTTGGCATGAAAAGTTATTTGAAAAGCACGCGCAACCACACTACCAAACACGCTCTTATTAGGTGTGAGAGAGTGGCTATTTTTCTCTTTATGAGTCTATGTGTCTGGGAGAATACGAGGGTGAGTGTTTTTTTTTCTTTTTTTTTTCTATGACTAATATTTAATTGTTAATAATAGTTAGTTCAATAATTGTATTCAAACAATAACTTGAAGCCTCCACTAAGTTTTTAGGTTTTAACCATACATATCCTTTCAAAGTATTGAAATCCCAAATTGTTGCCTTTTATTTTCGGTAATATATATAGTTAAACTAGGGATTGAACAGAGTGAATTATTATAATATTACTCCTGTTTCCTAATATTGCTTAATTTGGTCTTAAATATTAAAACTTAAAGGAGCATAGGGTTCAGAGTAAATTTCAGGAGCCACCAAATCATTCATCCACTGAATTTGTTTCATTAGTTTCGGGTTTTCCTTAATACAAGTAATGTTGCTAGAAACATTGGAAACCTTTTACTAACTATCTATACATGTTAATTAAAAAAAATTATTGTAAAAATAAAAAAGCTACAATTTATAAATAATTTTGATGATCGATCACATGCTAATTTATTTATCGATCATTGATTCCTTGATCAATATTTCTTAATTAATATATTTTTTTTCCTTCCAATAAGAGAAACTATAGTTAAGAACTTAATTTTGACGGAGAAGGATAGTATCCTCACAAATCAAATAGACTATAGGGTTCTCTACTTGGATTTAATAGATAATAATAATAATAATACAAAATAAACTAATCTAGATGAAAACACAAAGAAATACAAAAGGAAATAAAAGTATTATTAGACCTTGTTTGTTTGCTGGAAAGTAGTTTTCTTTTGGAAAGTGAATTCCGGGAAATTGAATTATTTTTCTATGTTTGGTAGTGTAATAAAAAATAAGTTGGAAAACACTTTCAAGTGTTTGGTTATGTCATGGAAAATGAGCTGGAAAATAAATTATTAATTTTTTATTTTTTTCAAGTTTATTAAAATAATGAGGAACAAATCTTACAAATTAAAAAGTTGAATGAGAATGAAATTGAAAAAAAAATATAATTTCATAAATTATCTTAAATAAAAAAAATAATAATCAAAATAATAGAGATTAAATCTAAAATAAAAAAAATTGAAAGATGAAGAAATTAAAATAATAATAATAATTAACTTTTCATAAATTATTTCAAATAAAATAAGTAACAATAAAAAAAATGAGGACCAAATTTGATAAATAAAAAATTTCAATTAAAAAATGATAAGGGAAAAGCAAATAATAATTATAAAAATGAGGACCAAACTTCATATAAAAATTAAATTCTAAGAGATGAAATTGAAAAATAAATATTCAAAATAAAATATATATAGCAATTAAAATTTTGAGGATCAAATTTGATATAATCAACAAATAATATGATATTTTGAAATTTTTCACAACTTCCGGAAAGTATTTTCCGCCCAAAATAAGGCGTTTGTTTCCCGGAAAGTGGTTTCCAGGAAACCACTTTCCTGTGTTTGTTTGTCATTAGAAAAGTTGGTCAACGGAAAACACTTTCTGAAAGTTGTGAAAAATTTAGAAATGTCATATTATTTGCCGATTATATCAAATTTGATCCTCAAACTTTTGATTGCTATATATATATATATATATATATATATATATATATTAAAGGTGTTCAAAAAAACCGATTAACCGAAAAAACCGATAAAAAATTAACCGAGAAAACCGAACCGAGATAGAAAACCGATTAAACCAATTTTAAAACCATAAAATCTTGTCGGTTCGGTTCGGTTTTGGTTTGCCACTTAAACCAGTGAACCGAACCGGTAGTATAAATACCACAGTAATTCAGTAAGCCTAACCCTAATTGACATTCTGAACTGAAGTCGCCGCCCACACCAAAGAGCAAATAGCCAAAGACGATTTATCGTCTTCTCCCTTCTACATATGTCTTGCCCTTCACCTTCAATTTTCATCCTTCCTCTTCTCCTTTTCGCATCTGTCTCTTCCTTCAATTTGCATCCTTCCTCTTCTCCTTTCTGCATCTGTCTTGCCCCCTGCATCTGTCTCTTCTCTAGCCCAAAGAAAACCTCTTGGCTTCTCTCTTCACTTGCAGCAGAACGACAGGGCTCCTCCATTGGTAAGTTTATCTTTGTGTGCTTAATTGTTTATAAGTTCAACTTTTTGTTTCAAACTTTGATGCTTCTCTGACCTCTGCTTCTCATTTGTTTATATTGTTAGATAAAGAAGTTCCAAAAAACTGTATGATGATAATCTTAACTTCGTGAAGTTTTAGTTTCCTTCTGCATGTATTTTTCTATAATCTACGGGAATGGTAATAGAACTGTGGGGAGTGATATTAGCTTCTGAGTGCTTATTTCCTGCCTTCTGCTAATGGTTTCTTTTTTGGGATATACAAATATAACTCTATTAAGTTGTTAACAGGTCACATTAATGCATACAGGTCCATTGGTATTGCCATTAATACAACTTGATGATACTGTTTCCATTGGTTTTGTCTGCATATGCCTTAACCTGAAAGGAGAAGAAAAGTTCGGAGTGACCAGGAGAAGAAAGGCTTGCAGATGGCACTTCCACATTGCATGCATATTGAAAGATAAGTGTTCAGTAGGGAATTCCTGTTTATGGCGATCAGCCAAGCTATGAATTAATTCAGGTTTCTATAAATTTTAAAACTCAATTTATTGTAAGGCTAAGCCAATTTTAAAAAAAAAACCGAAAAAAACCCATAAATGAAGGGATTTTGGTTTCCCGGTTTTTTTCAAAAAAAAAATCGGATTTAATAAAGGGATTAGGTTTCTTGTTTTTTTCCAAGAAAACCAGATTTAACCGAACCAGACCGACTCGGTTTGAATCGGTTTCCGGTCCGGTTCGGTTAATATTTCTCAAAAATATTGAAATTCGATACAGTTGGTTTTTTTAGTCTAAACCGAACCGAACCGAACCGTGAACACCCCTAATATATATATATTTTTTGTTTTGAATATTTGTTTTTCAATTTCATCCCTTAGAATTTAATTTTTATATTAACTTTGGTCCTCATTTTTATTTTGTTCTTTCCTTATCATTTTTTAATTGAAATTTTTTATCTATCAAATTTGATCCTCATTCTTTTGATTGTTACTTATTTTATTTGAAATAATTTATGAAATGTTAATATTATTATTTTAATTCTTCATCTTTTAATTTTTTTTATTTTTTATTTGATCTTTATTATTTTGATTATTATTTGTTTTATTTGAGATAATTTATGAAATTATATTTTTTTTTCAATTTCATTCTCATTCAACTTTTTAATTTGTAAGATTTGTTCCTCATTATTTTAATAAACTTGAAAAAAATGAAACATTAATAAGTTATTTTCCAGCTCATTTTCCATGACATAACCAAACACTGGAAAATGTTTTCCAACTTATTTTCCATTACACTACCAAACATCAAAAAATACTTTCCCGGAATTCACTTTCCAAAAAGAAACTACTTTCCAGCAAACAAACGGGGCTTTAAGGAAAACACTTTCCTGGAAACCAAGCTAAATTTTTCTTTGACTGTAAAGTGTTTTCCGTTGACCGGAAAGTGTTTTCTGTTGACCAACTTTTCTAATGGCAAACAAACACAGGAAAGTTTGGAAACTGGTTTCCCAGAAACCATTTTCCGGGAAACAAACACCCCCTAAAAGTTGTAAGAGAAAAATAAATTGCAAAAAAATAAGATAAATTGTGCATATGGAGCATATTATTGTTTTGAATAACTGGATGACCTTTTTATATTATTAAAAAGATGAAATGCTATATAAAATATAATTATTAGCCCTATACAAACTCACTCTTTATAGTAAATTAAAAGCTCACAATATAAATAGTATTCCTATCAACATGTTTATTTCTTGGCAATCTCATGTTTTCTAACTTATGTATAACACTTACTAATATAATATGTTAAAGACTCTTATTCAAAATAGAACTTGGTCTTCTAGTCAATCAAATAAACTCTTATCTCTATATTCAGTACTTTTTCCTTATCAATTATGATTTTTAACTCTTATAATCAATCATTACTTCTAGTTTTCTTGGTTGATCACTTTTTATCTTTCTCTCTTATCTCTATATTCAGTACTTTTTCCTTATCAATTATGATTTTTAACTCTTATAATCAATCATTACTTCTAGTTTTCTTGGTTGATCACTTTTTATTTTTCTAATCGATTTGGATTCTTTTTTTTCTTAATATATCTTACTGTTATTCAATGAGTTTAGCCTTATTTTTTTATTTAATAGTGAAAATATACTCTTTTTTTAATAAATACATAGTTGTTTATTTTTAGTTGAAAATTCCATGTATATTCCTTTATTTTAAAGAAAATAAAGGAACATCCCTTATCATTTTAATGCTAAAATTCAAACCAACCACAAATGATATGATAAATAAAATCATTATCTAAAATATCGACCATGTTTTTCTATCTAACATGGTAGTTAAATAAATCATTTTAATATGAAGTGTGCTCTGGTAATTAGGTGTGACACATCAGATTCCACAAATTGCAATGCTCAAACCATAATTAATTCATCACTTAGTATCCAACTTGTCATCTCTTCCATTAAATATATAAATCTTTTATAGCACAAACCAAAGATTAGCAAAAATAAATGAATCAAGAACCTTAGCTTTCCTTCTTTTTCCAATCTCTATTGGTATGTTCAAGTTCTGTTCAACAAAAACCTACATTCATGATCATTTTTTAAATTACATTGATGGTATCCCTTATATGAAATTGTGTATTATCAGTAATATAGATGGACAATGCATCAATCTATACCATATAAAAATCCCTAAGAAAGGAGGTAATTTTTTCACCTTAGATATTGAAAAAGAAAGGCTTCCCTTATAATATTGTCACATGAATCTCAATATTTGAAGAATTTCATTTCTATATGGCCTAATATAGCAACTAAGGACTATGGTGGTTGGCTAAACATAATACACTAACACATTGATAAAAAAAAAATAAAAATGCTAAAAGATCTTTAATTGATTCAACTACTTAGAATTCCCACAAATCTAAACAAAGAATTGTTGGTTGTCATCTCTTTGTTTTATGTTCATGTGCAATGACTTGACATTTCACTAGTTTTTTTTCAACAAGGAGACAATGAAGTTTATAAGAATTTAAACATTCTAGAAGATCTTCTTATCTTTCATGTTATAGTTACCAATAACATCCATGTGAAGATCTTTCTTTAATTAAAACTTCACAATTGCTTTGATCTCATTAACTTTAGACTCTAGTAACTCTTAATAAGTCACTGTAAGTATGAAACTTCCTACCTTATTGAGACTAGAAACTTTGCAAATCAAATAAAGAAAGAAGTTATAAGTCATATAAATATAATTATGACTAGTTTTAGAAATAAAGTTTTCTTAGGATCCTTTGCCATTATAATAAATAATTCTTGTTCCCTATGTACTTTTGAGAACTTCAATAATGCAATTTAATTTTTTCAATATTATGTTCTTGCTTTTATTTAATAAAATCTAGCTTATCCATTACAAGTATGTTAATCCTTCAATAAAATTATTCTTGCTTTCTTTCATCACTCTCTATAACTTTGATCAAAAACATTTCATAGCTATACAAGTTTTAAAACCATTTGTTCTTAACAACTAACTCAATTTTTACTATTATTCCAGTCATAGATGAGAGAAGGAATGGATATTTATAGTCCCATCTTTTCTTAATTTTATTTTGGCCCCATCTTTCTCTTTTTTTCTTATTTTAGCCCTTTTTTTCTTTTTTTTTTGTATTATAACAAAATTTTGAATTACTATAAACCTCTTTTTTTTTGTATACTTTATTCTCAAGCTTCACAAATATTCTTCAAACTCTTTATCAAAGTATAAGGCAATTGTTTAATTGGATATTATGACCTAAAGCAAGCAGCCAACTAGGTAAGACCTTATAAATGGTTTTTTTTCTGTTTGTTTACTCAACAACTTTTCATATCAAATAACATTGTTTATAAGGGTACAAATATTAATATATTTAGTTCCCATAAATATCTTTATGATATTCCATGCATCTCTTATATTATCATCTTCATGCACTCTAACTCTATTATAGTTGCAGGACATTTAGTTTTGAAAATCCTTAAACAAAGTGTATAGTTTTCCATGGATTCTCTTAATTTTAAATAATTCAAGCTAAGACAGCCAACATTACCTTTGGTTCCATTCTATAAAAGCACTTATGAGAACAAGTCTTTATTTTCGCCTAATTATTAATAGAGTTAGGTGGTACTGTAAAGAACTAATGAAAGATTTTTTGTTAATGAAGAAATAAACACCCTTTTATTTCTTGAAGGGATTGGCAGCACCATACCATATTGATAAATAAATTTGGCAATATACTCCCTCATTGACTCACTATCCTTCTTAAAAGGTTGGTTTACTATACGTCCAACATCTAGCCCCATCTTTGTAAGTGTTAAGGTAGCTTTATCTTATGAACTCATCCTCTTGGTTATTGGTTGACTATGGGTCCTTGAGATATAAAATAATTAACATTGATGCACTCTAACTCTATTATAGCTGCAGGACATTTAGTTTTAAAAATCCTGAAACAAAATGTATAGTTTTCCATGGATTCTCTTAGATTTTAAATAATTCAAGCTAAGTCAGCCAACATTACCTTTGGTTCTATTCTATAAAAGCACTTATGAGAACAAGCCTCTATTTTCGCCTAATTATTAATATAGTTAGGTGGTACTGTAAAAAACTAGTGAAAGATTTTTGGTTAATGAAGAACTAAACAACCTTTGTTTCTTGAAGGGATTGGCAGCACCATACCATATTGATAAATGAATTTGGCAATATACTCCCTCATTGACTCACTATCCTTCTTAAAAAGTTGATTTACTATACGTCCAACGTCTAGCCCCATCTTTGTAAGTGTTAAGGTAGCTTTATCTTATGAACTCATCATCTTGGTTGTTGGTTGACTATGGATCCTTGAGATATAAAATAATTAACATTGCCTTATTAAAATTTAGCCTATAAGGCATTGTATTGCCCAAACATAGGTTCAATTGTCTACAGGCAAGGTTGTTGCGATATATAATTGGCATGAGGCTATATATATATACCTATGGAGTAGGTGGCATCTCATGTGTGACCATGCTCCAATACTATTGAGTTTGTATTGTAGGTGTGTGACATTTAAAATGTGGTTGGGAACTTCCATACATTTCTATTGGAATGCTTGTTGTTGAAAGATACTCTAACATTTAGACAAAAGGAGTGGAAGATCAATTTTACCTCAACTCATTATGAATCTAATTAAGTTGATTGTTCATAGTCTACATGGTTTTATTGAGGACCATAATGTTATTATAGTAAGTTATATTTTTAGTATTCTCCATCTCAAACTAAATGACCTTTAAATTTGTATTAGATAAGTTTATTTGTTAATTAAAAAAAAATCTTTTAAGAAGAGTTATATATGGCTTATTAGAGTTAGTCATATTGGTTATGACCACCTACTACACTATCAATTCCTAAACAGAGTTTAGCCATATGCGTGATGATATACTAAAGGTGTAGGAATGTCAATACACCATCTAAAAGTTAGTCAAGGTGATGACATTAAGAATAGTGGAAAAGTTTTAATATATATATATATATATATATATATATATATATAAGCATTATGAATTTGTCCTTATAGAACTCTTTGTCGAGGGGAGTTAGGCAATGAAAAGCCATTGTGTGGCATGTCTAATGAGGGTTGCATGATTAACTCTTGTATTAATGAGTGACTATCAAATTCTTTATGGTCATAAGATTAGTCTCTAATTGCTTATTAGTTATAACAATGAATTTTTTTAAAGATGTTTTTAGGAATGGTGACTAATATGTTATTGTGTTAACAATTAGATCCCATTAAGCATATTAATCTATTGATTTGATAAATAATATTGATGATTGATCACATGCCAATTCATTGATCTGCCATTGATTTTTTTCCTTTCAATTAGGAAAAACTACAATTAAAAATTTAATCTTGAGTTGAGGCAGTCAAATGGAATGTAAGGCTTTCTATTTAGCTTTAACATAATATGGAGAAAGAGTAATGTAAAATATCCTAATATGTATAAAAATGTAAAGAAAACAAAAGAAAATGAAAGTTGTAAAAGGTTTTAAAGAAAAATAAATTATAAAAGAAAGAAAAAATAAAAATAAATCATTTTTATAAAGCAAGCTATTGTTTCTAATAACTAGAGAACCTTTTTAATATTGTTACAAAGATAGAATCCTACGTGAACTTCAATTTTTATCCATATATAAACTATTTAAAGCAAATCATAAAATCACAATATGCATCCTAATATAATTTGCATTCTTATCAACATAGTGTTAGGTTTCCTGTAACATATAAATATAGTGAAAAAAATAATAAAAATTCTAGGATTTCCAAAGATCTCGTTAGACAATCTAGGGTTATTTAGAGTTTATGTAAAGATTACCTAAAAATGAAATCTTCTTTTGATCAATTTCTTCTAAGGTTAAGTTGTCGCAAATCACAAATCATTCAAGTGTCTCGTCTTTAACAATAATCCACACGAAACACCAATGAAAAATCTCTTAAAACCTTTTTAGAAGAGAGGGGTCACTATTTCCTAAGTGATAGCTCTCTCTTTTTTTTTACTCTACCTATTTTTATAGGTAGAGAGTGTACAATACACGATCTCTCATAACTTATAAAAAAATATGAGACATGACATTTTATTTATATATAAAAAAAATTAATAACCCTATGAATGAAAAGTGTGGTCCATTAGGTTCTTAAAATGAAAAACTTAAAAACCCTATAAACTTAATAAATCTATTTATAAGTATAACATCACACTTGATTAGTTATTCTAATTTAATTTATGACTAATAATTCTTTATGTGTATGACTCATTAAGTTTCAAATAAGTTCACCCAAATATAAATCATAATCATAATAAACTAAAATAAATAATTGAATTTATTATTAATTCAATAATCAATTAATATATATTTAAAGATCAAGTGATTCATCAAACAATGTGCATAATCTCTCAAATATTAGGAAAGTAATAAATGGTTTGATATAACTTTCAATGAGCAGTTTTTTAGTGTAAATATTATCCCTTATTCAAGAATGTTTTGATTTTAACGTTATAGCATGGAATTTATTTACCTTGTCAAATCATGTTTGTTCTCAATATTATAGCCATTGAATATTTGAATAAGATTTAAAACTCATTTCAAATCTCATTCTTTCAAATCTCATTCCACCATACGCAAAGATTTCATAATTAATATTATTTGAGAATATGTGGAACATTTTCTCTAATTCACCTAGGGTGATGAATCTTCTTTTGATTTCTCAAATACATTTATATAGTTCATGATATATCCAATATCTACTTGTTTGTTACCCCTGATTAGGACAATAAGTAGTCAGGATTAAAGCATAACATTCTCTATGTAAAATAACTTAGTAATCTCAAGTCTAAGGATCACTTATATAACTATCGCGTGAGCCTTTCCATAAATACAAATGATCTCTTCGTTTGGAATTCTCATACAAGTTAGCTTAGTATACATGTCACCTAACAAGTACCTATATATTAGCTCACCTCAGCTTACAAGAACAACTACTTCATTTCATAAAGATAACTCTCATACCTCAGCTTACAAGAGCAACCGCTTCATTTCATAAAGAAAAGATCATATGTATCAATTTCAGCAGCTCAAATTAATGTTTAGTCTTGATAGAATATTGATAAAAAAAAATTAAGAACAATATTTTAATGCAATAGAAATCTTATGATTATAACTAGTTTATAATTTTTTTTGCAAAACAATTTTGATCCAAGGACTTTATCTTTACTTGAGATTTACTAATCAAATATTAAATTCATTAATCAAATATAAATAAATATTAAAGATAAAAAATATCTTTATTAATAATAAATATGCTTTTACATTTTAAAATAATCAATATCATATTTAACCAATCGATTGGCTACACTGCGTTTACATTGACAATCATATATTTCCTAACGAATTTGCAATATTTGCCAATATAATTAGCTAAAGACACATATTCATAATAAGATTTAATCTTCTAATCAATCAGATAACCTCTTATCTCTCACATAACCTCTTATCTCTATAATCTATTGTTTTTTACAGGTTGATCATAAC
>Ga0325410_1004388_pt1 | contig 15782 bp, 6 predicted proteins | sample PopdelMetagenome_16_FD_206182 | JGI IMG/M metagenome (GOLD analysis project Ga0325410, IMG submission 206182) | Populus deltoides microbial communities from Bellville, Georgia, United States - Xylem-PdIQD-R3 | ecosystem: Host-associated > Plants > Phyllosphere > Stem > Wood/Secondary xylem...
CCTCTCCATGTAGAATAGTTATGTGAGTCATTCATATCTAATATAGTGATTTTCTTATACAGTTCTTAGGTGCATACAAGATCCTTTAAGGAACATTCATACTTATTATCTCATTAATGATTGTAAGGGATATTTGTCCCTCATTAATGTTTTCGAAAGCAAAGGACTTTTTAATCATTCTCTTATCTAAAAATGATAAGGTTCGGGGGGTATAAATATTATCTGAACCGTCTAGGTAAGGGTTCATAGCTTTTTATCTCTTAAGATAAACTTATATAGATTTCAAAGCATTAATTATCTTAAACTCAAGAACAAACATCTTTATTAATTGAGTTTAAGGCTCTTTCAAGTCATTTATTGTTTTTCTTATAAATGTATTGACTTTATCATCGGATAGTCTTTAAGTCCTCCTGATTGTGATTGTTTTTTAAGGTACTCAAGCTTTTACCATTAATCTGGGATTCCTTACTCTAAAAAAATAATTATCCAATTATCTCAACATATTGATTAACCACTATCTCGAACACTAAATAAGATTTTATTAATATATTTTTGATTTTGGGACATTATTAATGGCGCTGTTTATGAGAAAACTTCCAAAAAGTTATAAATAACTCTATCCTTTTACTGTTTTCTCTAATTATCACCATTAATAGCAGATAATCAGGACGCTCTTGGAATAGGACGAGTTACTAATCTTCCTGCCACAACAGATACTTTAGCCCTCGCATAACTAAACCTTTAATAATTTAGGGAACAGATAGAGTTCCTCACATAGGCAGTACTGAGAAATTAAAAAATGAGAGAAAATCCACCTCAACAAATATCAATCCTTATTCAGTAAATTGTTGCATCTCTCCATTCACCTCCATGGCAGCATGCCCCACTTAGTGTTCGTAGATGATTAAACTATCCAGAAGAATATGAACAAAATGATTCAATATAGGGTCTTCAACCTCAGGGTCATTGAGTCATTCTAAGGAGCATAATTTTATGGTGGCTAGAGTTTCTTTATATATATATATATATATATATACAATCACTATTTATACTACTATTTTTAGAGATATTCTTTTTTTTTTATCTTTTATTCTAAGAATATCCTTATTTTATTTTTCCTTAATTTTTTTTTTTTGCACTTTAGCCCATTTGTTCATTTTGCTTTCTTGTATTTTATCTTTTTACAAAAAACAACATTAATGTCAATTCGATAAGAAAAATAACCAAGAATTATGAAATGAATGTATTAATGAATAAAATTCACCAAAAGCATAATTTTGATTTTTTAAAAAGACATCAACAAGATAAAAATAGTCAAAAATCACAAAATGATCATGCAAATGACCGTAATGCATCGAAAACATATTTTTTTTATAATTTTTTAAAATCAAGGATGAAAAATTGGGTAATGGCAATTCTTATGAAAAAAAATCTTTCTTCTTCCTTATTTTTATCCCATCTCCCTTATAGGAGATTATACCCTCTTGCTTAACATTTGTTTAGATTCTTTGGCTTATCTATGTACATAAAAGAAAGATAAGCCCACCACACAAAATAATCATGGTTGCTGCCAAGCTCACCAATAGCTATACAACACTTGTAATTATAAATAGGGGACCTATTATGAAAGGGTGCAACGAGGAAAGAGTGTTGAAAAAAAGTTTTTCCTCTTCATTCTTTCTCTCAGCTTGCTTGGTTCAGGGCCTCTATTTTCTTCCTCTATTTCTATCCCAAACTCCATAGACAAACCTCGAGGCCTCTAAATTAACTCATAAATCTCAAGTATAAATTTCTAAATTTCTCTTGCTTTTCAATTATTACTTTGTTCTTTATTACTGTTACTAATTATGGGTGATTTAAGCAAATGTGTTTTTTAAAGAAAAAGTATAGTGATAATAAAGAGGATAAAGAATGGAGACCTAGCGGATGAAAGGAAAAAAACATAAACCTAAAACTTGATGTTGTTGATTCCTAATAAAAAATAGTGAATAAAACAAAAATCAATAGAAATTAATTAGATTTTAGGAATGATAATAATAATAAAATAAATAAAATGAGATTTTAGGCAGATAGAAATAAATAAAGGCCAATTATTTATCAAGGGTAATTGTTCTTTCGAATGGATGTTTTGGGGGTGCTCGCATCTTAATTTCTCAAACATAAATGAACTCTTGATTATGTAGACTAAAATAAATTGATTCTAATAAATCTTAGGTATTTATTAAAATCAATAGAAATTAATTAGATAGCCAATCTCACGTAGAAAATAAATAATTGCTTGAGTTACACCAACTAAATAAAGAAAGAGAGCAAATTAAATAATGTTCAAAATATGTTAATTAGTCGGGAAGGTAATTAAAATGCCTTTTTGACTAACTCAAATAACTAAATGATCCCTTTTTTTCTTTTTTGATAAGAGTAACTAAATGAATTTAATTGCTGGTGAGTTTTACTCTTATAAAAATGGTAACTAATTGATATAAATTAATTTTTATATATACGTATTTTTAGCATATTCTAGTTTATTTCTCGCGCTATTATTGTGGGTTGGACCAATTTTTGTTAGTGTAGTTCTAGATTCCAGCCATCAGAAATGATTGAAAAGTTTAGCAACTGACTTCAAGTGCTAAAGATTTTTTTGTTCAACTTAAAACACCTTAGATGACCTCAAGAAACTCATTTATTGTCTTTAAGTAACATTCAATTAATTAAAAAAATTCACCTTCAATCTAAATAAATTCTGAAGTCCCAATCTATTTTTTGGGTGAGATAAAGAGAAAAAAAGACCTGAATAGATCTCTCATCATCAAATGTAACTTGTTACATAAAAAAATGACAAATTTCATTGTCAAGGAGTGGTTATTCATCAACTTTCTCTCTCTTTCATAAAAAACTAAAATGCAAGAAAAATAAAATTTTGGACTAAAACGTTTAATTTTCAAATTAAAGGGACCAAAAATGATTTTGAAAAACATCTAGGCGCTAACATATTTTTGTTTTAAATGAAAGCCTCCCATTTTTTCTTTGTTTCAATTTTGGTCCGTTTATTTTTAATTTTTCTAAAAACAATAAAATCAAATTCTTTTTCGTGAAATTGAGCATCAATCCAATAACATAAAAATAAATTGAAATAAATTATAAATCTCACATTCCAATCAAAACAACATCGAAAGATCAAATCAAAAATAAAAAATAAAATTAATAACTAAAGGCAAGAAAAATAAAGAGGGCTAGAGTTGACATTAAATTTCATACAAATAAAAAGTTGATTTTGTTTTGTGAAATCTAGTATCAACCTATTATCATAATGTTTTTTCAAAATTGCAAAATCTCATAGAATACAAATTAAGACAAACTATTAAACTCCTAATCAACACAATATCAAATAATAAAATAAAAAAATTAACTAAAATGAAAAAAAGAAACACTTTGCGAATTCATTATGATTCTTCTCATATGCCACTTTAAAAGGTTGATGAATTCTAGTTTTTTATTTAATTTTATTTTAATTAACATTAAAAGCCACCTCATTATCTAAAAAAAAAACATTGAATTAATATAGGATTGTGGCTATCATAATTGGCAAATAGAAATAGGAAAGGAGAGGGTTTTTAGGACCCTGTTTCTTATTAACAATAATTTAAATTTAATTATGTAAAATAAAATAAATTATTGAGTAAACAAAAAATAACACTCCTTACGCACCTAATTTGTGCGTCTTTCACATGCTATCTGCCAACAAAGTTGAAATATTAAATCAAGCAGAATAGAATCCCGTGAACCATCTACTTCCAACGTGAATTGATATCGAATAATATAAACTTAATATTCATAAACAAGAACTATCTCACAAATAACACGTTCTAAAACTAAATTAATAAAAGTTTCCTTCTTCTTGGCTTCACTTGCATGGATTTATTTGCTTGGCATGTTATTGGGAGCCTTTTACAATCTACAAAAATCAGTCTAAATATTCAAGCACCACCAATGTCTTCTTCAATCTCTCTTTCCCAAGTCCAAGCCCAACTAAACTTTATTCTGAAACCACAAATCAGACAAATGCAAAGAAACAACTACTTAGTGCCTCTGGTGTATATGATAATTTAGTCATCATTCACTTGCACTAATACCTTCCAAGCTACCACAAAACATAAGCACAACTCACTTGTTCCAACAGCCATGGATCTCATCCCTATCCTCCTAGTGTTAGTCTCTGCATTTTCATCAATCTAGGTAGTCACCCCAGCAAACTCCAAGCTCTTTAGACAGTATATTGGAGCTGAAGGCAAAGGTGTTTAGTTTTCAAATGTCCCTATTAATTCCAAAGTCAAAGTTCACTTCATTCTCTCCTTCGTGATTGACTACACCTCATCTTCTTCTCCTTCACCAACTAATGGTCGGTTTAAAGCATACTAGGATGAAGACAACCTTAACCCACCACATGTTTCAGCAACCAAAGCCCTCCATTCAAATGTCAAAGTATGTATTAATCTTGGAGGTGATACCATAAGAGGGCAGTATGTGTTCTTCAAACCCATATCAAATACTATTAGTTCAATAACAAAGATAGCTCGAGAGTATGATCTGGATGGAATTGATATAGACTATGAGCACTTCGATGCGGAGACAAATACGTTTGCTGAGTGCATCGATCGCCTTTTTTCCCACCTTAAGGAACAAAAAATAGTGTCAATTGCATCAATAGCACCGTATGATAATGATTGTGCAACCATATTACTTGGCCCTATGGAGGAAGTATGGACATCTAATAGACTATGTTAATTTTCAATTTTATGCCTATGACAAGGGGACAACTATTTCTCAATTCTTTGATAATTTTGAGACTCAGACCTCTAATTATAAGGGAGGAAAGGTTTTAGTGAGCTTCGGTACTGATGGAAGTGGGGGTTTATCTCCTAAAAATGGGTTTTTTAGGCTTGTAGTAAGCTTAGACATGCGAAAAAACTTTATGGTATATTTATATGGTCAGCAGATGACTCCAAAAAGGCAGGATTTCCTTATGAGAAGCAGTCACAAACCTTCCTGGCCAGCACAAAGTGGTCATCTGTGTTTCTTCTCTCATGTTGTTATATTACAAACGAGTGATATAATAAATAGAAAGGATAAAATTGGAATATTGCTAATCTATCCCTAAGGGAATTGTTTAAGTAGACTTGTAATTATAGTCTACATAAATATATATTGATACCTATGCTATACCTAGAAGCACAAATTGAGAAGTTTTCAACGCGAAATTCAGGGTGCCAAGACTTTGTCACTATGCTTACATATTGATTATTGACCAATATTGGTATTTTTAATTTGGAATAAATGGATTAGTTTTATGTTTTATTTCACATATGTTATTTAATCAATAATGTTAATTTAATTATAACATATTACTTGGGCTTTTTTTTTTTCAATTCATACATTTTTTCATTTTCCTTCTTTTTTTCTCTTTTAATTTCGTCATTTTTTTCTTAATTTCATTCTTATATTTTTTTTAACAATTAATTGAGTTGCCTTTAAGTTGGCCAAGATGACTGAATTACGTCAAAATAACTCTCACACGGTTTAATTTTAAACTTGAGTTAAGCATGAAGTCAGGTTGAGAGTTTTTTTTGTCAATTTCATTACTTTTTTTCTCAATTTCATCCTTATATTTTTTTTATCGGTATGTCAGGTTACTTTTGAACTGGCTAAGTCGACTGGATCATGTTATAAAAACTCTCACATAATTTAATTTTAAACCTATACTAGAAAGAAGATGGTTCCAAAGGTTTTTTTTTCTCAATTTCATCCTTAATTTTTTTTTATTAGTTGACATGGTTCTCAACGAAGATAAAATTAACACATTACTTATCCTTAGGTACTTAAAGTTATCTTAACAAAAAAGATCATACCTATATTTCATTACATCCATATCACAAAGTTTGATCCCTTGTTTTTCAAAGATAAGTAATAAAAACACAATAGGCTAGGATATTATGGGACAAACCACATTTTATTAAGAAAATACATCGCACCGAGGCTTGTGGCCCAGCGGTCTTGGCAGGGTTTCCCTGCCTCTGCATCCTGAGTTCAAGCCTCAGCGTGCACGTCTGTCACCCCCGCAGTGCTTTATCTGCCTACTAGGCTTGCAGGGTATTCAGTGGATCCAGGGATTAGTCGGGGTGCGTGTAAGTTGGCCCGGACACCCCGGGTTATCAAAAAAAAATACATCATAATCAACGTCAATTTCATGACCAAACATCAATAAAAATGATCTTAGATGGAAACCTTTTAAGTTCAACCCAATCATTTGTCTTGTAAATTTGAGATATATTAAAGAATTTAGAATCAATATAATCATTCATGATTTTAAGTGTACATATAATATCAATTCCATCAACTCTACTTCAAATAAACAAATCTTCGTTGTCACCATAACCACAAGTATGTTAATACATAATTATTGAATCAAAATGGAATTTTAAGACATGTCAATTGAAATAAAATCGTTTAATCCAACTTGATCAAACCATTTCTTAAAATCTAAGCCGTCAAAGTCTTGAAAATTTACTATTCTACATTGAACAACACTACTTCTTGAGAAATATTTTTCATAGCTTTACTTGTGCTTATTACTCATAAACAACCTCCTTACTTGAGCTAGCACCATTTTTTTTATTTGAAGATGACTTATTAGATGTGGTAAAATTTCAAATTGTTGAAGAATAGTTATGAATTTCAAGTTTAATTTTGAGTTTTGATGAGTATTTATTAAGCTTTTTAAAAAAGTTTTAAGTTTAGGGGCTAAGATAGTTGTTTATGAGAGAAAATTGTAGTTAACATAGGAAAGAATTGAGAGAGGAAATCGACTTGTTACCTCACTAAAAAGAATGAAAATAATTTTAGAAATTCAAAAAAATCATATAAATACATTTTTTTAAACAATGTGAATTTTAAAGATTTGTTAAAATAAAAGGAGTTAAAAATGAGCTCTAACACAAATAATACGAAAATATTATAACAAAACCAAATGTATATTTATCAATTCATTTATTGCTTTTTACCTAGAAGCCTTCTTTGAAAGGTTGAATGGTGACATAATTATAACAAAACTCATGTTATCTGAGATTGTGATTATCCAAGGACTCGATTCGCACTCATGCAACACATAAGTAGAGAACATATATGAAAAGTAGGAGAAATAACAAATAATTAAACGAGCTAATATAAAACAAGTAATCAACAAAGCTCTAATTATCAAAATATAATTGGGCTTCAAGTTACAAATCATTAAGTCACCTTGAATGTGTATATACATCGAACTACATAAGAGAGCAAACTCAAACACATCAAGCCTAGTTCACTTTATTTACACATGAGCATGTGTATCATTTATTTTATATGAAAATCAAATATATCATGAGTTAATTTCCTCTATCATCTTATATTTTGGATGCTATCACACTTTGAACCTTCTATTTTTTTTAAAAAAAATATGGTGTCTACCACAAGAATAATAAAGTTAACTTTTCTTTCTATACTATTTAAAATTAAAAAATATCCATATTTTTTTAATAGAAGTTAGAAAGTATTATACTTTTATCTTATCAATTACTCTTCTTTTTTCAGGAAAAAATACTTATGTTTTTTTTAAAATCCATGTCAGTTATTCACCAATATGTTTTTTTTGTAATAAATCATGTAATAAAAATAAAATAAGAAAATAAAGGATATGCTTGCTTATGAATGAAAGCAAAACACTTTGTTCGTTCTTTTCTATTCATACTAAAATGAAATGAGATTGAGTAAAATGAATAATTTTTTTCTAATAATTTTTTTAAATGATATTTTACTTGTCTATTATATGCTTATTCTTAAGAGTTACTAAATAGGTGACTTGCGCTATGCCACGAGCAAAGTTAAATTTTTTTAACATAAAAATATGATGTTTTGGTGATGATAATATTTTTAACAAAGTAAGAAAAACTTGGGACCTGAGTCATTAAAAAATCAATTGTTTTTTTTTAAAAAAAACCTGACTTAAATGAGTATGTCAAATTTGCAACCCGATAGAGTAGTTGAGATAACCTCATACAAAAAAAATTAAAAAAAATAATAGATGTCAACTCTCAAGCAAAATAAATGATAAAAGGTATACTGAAAGAAAAATCAATAAAAAAACATCGAAAAGAAACTCGAGTTACCCAAGTTAATTCGACTAACCCGTAACTCGGGATATGAGATCGAGAAAAACTTATAGAAAAAAAAGTAAAAAAAATCACGAAGTTAAAGGCGTAATATCCTAAAGTTGAAGGGTGAAATAGAAAAAAATCAATTTAAAAAAACATAAAAAAGGTCGAAGTCAAATGGTTCTAATTTTAAAAAATTATAATCCGATTCATGAGATTGAGTTACCCCTATTGAAGGCAAACCAAAAAAATCACAAACTGAATTATCGATAATCAAAAATTTAAAAATAAAAAAATAGCAATAAAAAAATGAGAACCAAATCTCATAAAAAAATTAAAAAAATAAAACAATGAGGAACAAAATTGAAAAATAAAATAAATCAAGAAAATGATTAAAAAATAGAAATTAAAAGAATGAGGACCAAATATAGTATAAAAATTAAATGAAAAAAAATATTTCGGGATGAAATTGAAAAAAAATACAACAAGAAAATGATAAGGAAAAAAAAAAACAATCAAAATAATGGTGACCAAATATGATACATGAAAAACATTGAAGGATAAAATTAAGAAAAAAATATAATTTTATAAATTATTTCAAACGAATAGTAATAAAAAAAACTGAGACCAAATAAAAAGAAGAAACAAATTGAATGGCTGCTTTGAGAATTAGAAGGGTAAGAAGCAAAAACCGAGGAGGAGAGAAAAAAGAAAAGAAAAGAAAATGTTACCCACGTCAAACCGCAAGTTCGTTGACTATACATGCTGATAGGGATAGAAGGGCCACCGTGACAATTAGAATGCCATCTTGAAATTCACCTTTCGTTCATTACATGACGCCCCACTCATTGTATGAATGTTGCGGGTGCCTGCCACTTGCTCGTACATACATTGTAAGTGCTAATCACATTATTTGAAATAATATTTTTGTTTGTTAAAATGTCAAATCACACCTCTATTAACTTAATTATAACAAAAAAATCAGGTGAAAATATAAAAAAGACCATGGATGCCAGCTTAATAGTTTATGATTTTAAGAGTAATTAAATCATTACACTGTGTTTAGAAAAAGAAAAAGACTGAAAAGCCTATTGATGCCACTTTTTTTATTTATTTATTTTGCTATTAAAGGTGATTAAGTACTTTCATTGTGCTAAAAAAATATAAAAAGATCGATTAGTCCTAATCAATGTGATATTGACCAATAAATCACGTTAAAATGGCTGTATTACCCTAACAACAAGGTTAATAATTTTTATTTTGAAAAGGAAGATAATTTTTTAAGAGTTATTTGATCAACTTATAGCATTTTATCAAAAAAAAAACTCAATTTCTAATGATTAGTCAACAACTCTTTATCAAAGGATAAAAAGTGAAATCATAAGAAAAATAGAAGATGAAAGTATAAAGTTTTCAAAACACCAAGTATAAAGTGTAATGACATCCAAAATAGAGAGGGTGGTGGAGGTATATCATTTAGATGTAAAATTTTACAATTATTAAATTATCAACAGTAAGTCATTAGTATTACTAAAACAAATATTGTAAATAGTAAAAATATCTTAAAAAGAACACTTGATGTAACTTTTATTTTATTTTCCTTTAATTTATTATATAAGAATGAACTTGTATTTCATAATATTATATTAAAAAATATTCTCTTGAAGTTATTGTAACCCAAAAAAGATCATTGTGGATTACAATAGTAATCTATAATGGTTTTATTTTTTTTCTTTCTTGCCTTTGGTATTTTTTATGTTTTGATACTTTATTTTTTCTTAATTTGTTCCTTTGATATTGCAATAATATGGGTATATGATTGAAGGATTGTTTTATGTGTCTGCGAATTACGAATGAGGAGCTCAAGGTGTCGAGGAAATAGTTTTTTTGTTTGGTTGATGCTTGGTTTTGTAAAATAAAATTTTATTTTATTGGTTTATTGTAATTAAAGATTCGGGGATCAAATTTAAGACTTTGACAAATATTATGCTCCTATAATTTTGTCTCATTAGGGACTGAGTTGCATGGTCAGGACAGATAATTTCTTCCTTTTTTTTTCAATTTTAGTTTTTTTTAACATGATCCTCCAAGTTTTTTTTTTTTTGGAATTGACTTAATTTTTTTATTCTAGTTGTCTATATATAAGGGTCTCATGGTGTCAAAGAAAAGATCAGGTGCTTAGTTGTTGTTCAATTTGTCAAAATATGTTTAAATTTTATTGATTCAAAATCATTAAGGCTCAAGGGACCAAATTGGATTCTAAAAAAAAATATAAGGGGTTGTAGTTAACGGGTAATGTAAGTTTGGCTAGTATATGTAATGCACACACCACATAGTAAAGGAGGTCACAACGCTATGGTGGCACATTCTACCTTCTTCATTAGCCAAACATGCCCTTCCATGATGGATAAATATGTGGCGCTTCATGCTCTTCCATATGGAGAGGTGTGTGTAGTTTGTATAACAATCATTTGTAGTTGGAGGTATTTTATTCTCTATTTTTTTCCCTTTTTTTCCTATTCTCTCCTTAGAATTCACGGTAGCTTATAAAAAAAATTTAAATTGTCTTCTCATTTTATTATTATTTCATATTTGATCTTTATGCTTTTGATTGCTAAGTTTTTATTTTGAGTCCTTTTATAAAATTTAAAAGTGTTTTTTATTTCACCTTTCAATAAAAATTAAAGGTTTTCCTCTTATTTTATTTTTTAAATCTAATTTTCATTCTTTTAATTATTTTTTTTTCAAGACCTTTCATGAAATTGATTTTTTTTAATTTTATCATTTAATAACAAATTGTATGTTATCCTCTCATTTGTTTTGATTTAAAATTCAGTCCTTGTTTTTTTTATTACTAGTTTTTTGTTTTTATGTTATTTTGTAAAATATAATTTTTTTTTTATTTTCATCTGTTAATATTGGATTAGTTGTAAATTTAGCTTTATTTTTTTATGGGTTGATATTGATTTCATGATCTGAGTCACAGGTTTGAAAACTTAATTTAGGTTAACATTGGCCTATTTGTTTTGATTTTTTTATACTTTTTTTTCCAGTTTCATCATTCCATGTCGAGTTTTGATTTTTGAAATTCAGCTTCGGGATTTTTTTTTTCTTTTAATTTGGTTATCCCAATCTCATCAACTGGATCGCGGATTTGTCGAGTTGACCTGAGTTGACTCGGGTTTTTTTGGGCTGTTTTTTTAATTAATTTTTATTATTTCATCCTTATACGTTAGATTTGTTCCAAATTTGGCTTCATTGTTATTTTTATTTGTTTTCTATTGTCTTTTCTTGGTATTATGACCCGGATTTCAAATTTGGCATGCTCACTTAGTTGTCTCAAGTTGTTATTTTATTTTATTTTTTGGTTTTGCTCTTCCACGTTGGGTTGACTATGACTTGAGCTTTATTGCCTTTTTCATTTTTGTAGGCATTTTTTCTGTTCAGGTTCTAATGAAAACTTTGTTTTGCTTAGTTCAATTCATTTATTATCGTTATATGTTCTTTTGATATCTAATTAAATTACACCAATTTATTTGGCTTAGTTGGGTCTATATCCTGTGTTGTGATTTTTTTTTTTAGTTTTTTAAAACATGTTGCAACATCTGAATATTTTTTATCAATAAAAAATTATTTTGGCCAACTATATATAGCACGAGCCTATAGATCTAGTATTTCTTAAGCAAAGTGGACTTTAAACTTCAAACTCATATACGTGTTCATCAAGACTCATTGCATCGTGGATTGGAATAGTGCTAAAAATGGTACTGTTCACAAAGACTCATTGCATTGTGGATTGCACATTTTGTGGGGGCATTGTGTGCTGCAGCCCCAGGCAAGAACACCTGGCGCAAGGGCAATTATTCCCAGCTGTCACAAGTGTGTGGCGTCGCGACAATCATCCAACACTCAAGGAAATTTGTAAAGGTTTATGTGGCAACATATAAAAAGAAAAGGAATTCTTGTCTCTTATCAGTAAAATATGGATTGGGAGTTGCCACCTAGTATTTTGGTCACTAAGAACTCTAATTGGTCTAAAAAATGGGGTACGGAGACTAGTTGCGTAAAGGAAAGGTATTAGCACCCCAAATACGCCATACTTAAGGTAAGCTGCATTGTTTTATGGTCTAATAAAAAATCTAAGCAAATTAATAAATAAATAAAACTTTTTAATACCAGGAATACGTTTTACGTATAAATTCGTAATCCCTGGTACCAAAACCAAACAAAAAGATTTTTTGATTTTTTTGAAATATTGGCCAATGTTCTATTTACTTTAATAAACTAGTTATTAAAACCAAAATACATGCTAAAACATTTTTTTTTTGATGTATGATAAAAAATCGATATGATTTTTTAACTTTGAGACACTTGGTCTTATGCACAAAAAAACATTTTTTTCTTTTTCATTTTTTAGTTGATGAAAATCGGATATTTAATTGGAATGGGCCAGCACAGCCCAACATAAAGAAAATGAAATGGGCTAGCACCAACCCAAAAAGCGTGTCAAAGTCCAAATCAGTCTTCAATTTGTGATTTGTTCAATCAAGTCCTTAATTGTCATTTTGATTTTAAAAATCAATTCAATTGCATCCCTGCCAAATTCAATCCTCGGCCCTGAAGTTGGCCGCCTTTCCCAAATTGATCATTGGTCTCTGATTTATGCAATTTGACCCTTAATTGATCAGTAAACTTCTAATTTCTTCAATTTAGACCCTGATTCGGTTTTAATTACAGCCCCTCTATTTACAAGCCTTTTCCAGTTTACTCCTTGGTTTCAGATTTCTTCAATTAAGTCCCTAATTGGTCATCAAACTTCAATATTTATGCAATTAATCCCCTGATTTGACCAAATTAACTCTAAAAAAATTATAATTTGACCTTAGAACTTTAATTTCTTCCAATTAAAGCCCAAATTGACTTCAAAATCAATTTTCCTTGCAATCAAAGCCTCCATAAATTTAATTAAACCTTCAATAAAATTTAATCAAGTTTATAAATATCTGATCTTGGATTTTTCTTCCTCAAATTGAATTTTCTTTGTCAACAGGGCTCTCATCAGTTAACAGAATACTGTCAAATTTCAATCTTTGTATTTTTGAACCTCCTCAATCAATTTTTGATTATTTTCTAAGCGCTTTGGCATCCTTTTTTCATTGTTATTATTTTTTGGGTTTTTTCGAACATATATTTTTGATTTTTTTGTATTTTCTTATTTTTTATGCGGGGACCCAAAAATAGGTTACAACACCAGTACAACACCAGCCATGCAAGTTCCAAGGCTGTATAGGGGAGGGGTTGTGCCCCAAGTTGCAGACACATGATGCTTAGGTTGTCATGCCCTAGCACTGGGCTAGACCTGCGAACCTGTTGCCCAACCAGGCCAGTGGGTCTATTGATATGGACCCCTTTCTAGGGTCAAGCGACCCACATGTCTTGGGTTTGGACGCATACCCTAACCCAAACACTCTTTGGTTCGGCCATGGAAGGACCCAAACCCCAACCCTCTTGGGTCCGGACAGGGAAGGACCCACACCAAAACCCATTTTGGGTCTAGACGCTGACCCTAAACTCAAACCTCTTGAATCCGGACTTCGAACCCATCCCACACCCCTTTGGGTTCGGACACGAAAGTACCCTAACCCTAACCCCATTGGGTCCGGAAATAAAAGGACCCAAATCCAAACCCCTTGGGTCTGGGCAAGGACCCAGCCCTTAACCCCATTGGGTCCGGCCACGGAGCCATCCCCCAACCCTCTTGGGCCCGGAAATGTAAGGACCCACACCCAAATTCATTTTGAGTCCAGCTGCTGACCTCAAACTCCTTGGGTCCAAACTCCGAACCCATCCCAAACCCCTTCCCCTTTGGGTACGGACACGGAAGGACCCAAACCCAAACCCCCTTGGGTCCGGATAGGAAAGGACTCACACCCAAAACTATTTTAGGTCCTGACATGAAAGGACCCAAACCCAATCCCCATTGGGTTTGGGCACAGACCCCGCCCCTAGCCCCATTGGGTCCAGTCACGGAGCCATCTCCAAACCCTTTTTTGCCTGGAAATGGAAAGACCCACACCCAAACCTATTTTGGGTTCAAACACTAACCCCAAACCTAAACCCCTTGGGTCCAGACTCCGAACCCATCCTAAACCCCTTTGGGTCCAGACATGGAAGGACCCAAACCCAAACCCATTTGGGTCTGAATAGGAAAGGATCCACACCTAAACCCATTTTGGGTCCTGACACGGAAGGACCCAAACCCAATCCTCTTGGGTCAGACTCCGAACCCCACCCAAACCCCTCTAGGTCTAGACACGGACGAACCCAAACCCAAAAACCCTTGGGTATGAACCCACACCCCAACCCCAACCCCAATCATATTGGGAAGGACCCAAACCCTCTTGGGTCCGGATATGCACCCATCCCCCAACCTCTTAGGTCCGGACATCGACCCTACCCCAAGCCAATTAGGGTTTGGACAGGGAAAGACCTAAACCTAAACCTTCTTAGTTCCAGACCTAAACGCTAACCCAACCCATATTAGGTCTAGGACTCGAAAGGACCCAAACCCAAACCATTTTGGGTCCGAACACGAAAAGACCCAAACTCTCTTGGGTCTAGATACGGACCTAGCCCCCAACCAGATTGGGTCCAGCCATAGGCCTAACCCACAACCCTCTTGGGTCCGGACAGGAAAGGACCCACACCTTAACCCATTTTGGGTCCGGACATGGACCCAGCCCCCATCCTTCTTGGATTCGGACTTTGACCCACCCTAACCCATTTAGGGTACGAACAGGGAAGGACCCAAACCCAAACCCCCTTGGGACCGAACACATAGGGACCCAAATCAAAACCCCCTTGGGTTCGGACACGCACCTAGCCCCCAACCCCATTGGGTCTAGCCAAAGACTCAGCCCCCAATCCTTTTGGGTAGGGACAGGGAAGGACCCAAACCCATTTTGGGTCTGGACGCCGACCCCAGCCCAAACTCAAACCCTTTTGGGTCCAGACTCGGAATGACCTACACCCAAACCCTCTTGGGTCTGAACATAGACCCAACCCTCAACCCCTTTAGGTTCGGACTGGGAAGGACCCATACCCAACCCCCATTGGGTTCGAATATGGCCAAACCCAACCCCAACCCATTTTAGGTTCGGACATGGAAGGACCTAAACCCAAACCCCCTTGGGTCTAGACCTAACCCCCAACCCCAACCCATTTTGGGTTTGGACACGGAAGGACCCAAACCCAAACCTCTTTGGGTCATGACACTGGCCCAACCCCTAACCCCCTTGGGTTAAACACAGACCCACCACCCAACCCTCTTGGGTTCGAACGCGGACCCCAAACCCAACCCTTTTGGGTCCGGTCACGGAAGGAACCAAACCCCAACCCCTTGGGTTAGGACACGACTCTAAACCCAACCCGCTTGGGTCTAGCCAAGGACCCCCACCCTTTTAGGTCCGAACTTGGGTCCCAACTCCCTTGGATCCGGCCACAAACCCAATCCCCTAGGTCCGACGTCCTAACCCCATTCTCTCGAGTCTGCCTTATAACCCAATTCCTTAGGATCTTATATTTTGTTGATATTTTTATGGG
>Ga0325410_1004390_pt1 | contig 15780 bp, 3 predicted proteins | sample PopdelMetagenome_16_FD_206182 | JGI IMG/M metagenome (GOLD analysis project Ga0325410, IMG submission 206182) | Populus deltoides microbial communities from Bellville, Georgia, United States - Xylem-PdIQD-R3 | ecosystem: Host-associated > Plants > Phyllosphere > Stem > Wood/Secondary xylem...
GTAACTGGCACCTGAGATTTACTAGGCATGGTTGCACCAGACAATGATACCAGGTTATATTGCAGTTTCACAAATGACCATTATTAATTTTCAGGCCATAATGGTGGTTCTGGCTAGGACTTTTAGTGCCCAACTATGAAGCTGCAGCTTTCACCCGTCACCTTTGGCCATCATACGAATATAGAGTTCGAGATAATCATAGGCCTTTGGAGATAGAATTCTAAACTCAATAGTGCTCCAAAGATTGTCATTTTTTCCAAGTTCTGCAAATATCTGTTTCATTGGTAACAGTTCTAAGTTACTAACTAGTATCAGTAGACCGTGCACCAACATCTGCAACTTTTTTGGTTGCTTTGCTAGTACTGGGAGGGAAGAGAATCATTGGCCTGCTGAAGTCATGTTAAAGAAATTTTTTATGCCCACCTATGGTTTTTTCCATAAATCTCATTATAATAATAAGGAAATAGAGGGAGAAAAATGATAGAGGAGGTGATGGTAGGTGCATGAATTATGATGGATGGTTAGCCAATTTACCTATTAGAGAAAACTATAGCAAGATATTGGAAGTTTGTGCAGGCACACAACTTAGTTTATTAGAGATTAGGACAGTGGCCTAATTCATATACATTGCACATAAATTCGGTCTCCAGGACAGTCTCGGATGTTTACGCCCTTATGTGGCATCCCTATTTGACTTTGTTATTGATTTGAGTTTCTTTGTTAATATTTTCCCAGAGACAATCTAACCTACTGCAGCAAGCATTGTGGTCTAGGGACTCTCTCCCTGTTCTCACGTTGAAGTGATAAAAAGGTCCCGAGTGCTTCTTATGATTAATATGGAGGTGAGTAATAGGCTTATTATAATCTTCCACTTACTTCTCAGTTAAGGCAAATCCATATCATAGGTAGGCTAAAAGGGACCCTAGTGCATTTTCTTGATTATAGAAATCACTGTATTGCTCACCACAAACGGAAATGCTGATATTTTAACAGAGAAATAGACCAGCAGAACAAAGACATAGGTTGAAGCATCAATGTCTGGTTCATAGTTGAACTATGATTCAGAGTTCACAATTGAGTGAAATCTATTAAGAAATTAACAAATCAAGGAGGTTTTTGGTTGGTTGTGATTAAAATATGACTGACAAAGGCAAGGAATATTTTTCCAGCTTAAAGAATCCATTGGACGGTGAAAAGAAGATGCTCTTTATGCTTTGACAAATCTGTCTGATCTTTTCACCTCACCACGAACACTATAGTTATCAGTATTGAAAATGATCCTACAATACACAGTTGCGAGAAGGTCAAAACTTCGGCAAATTGCTAATCAAGATAGCTATTGTATTGAATTAAAATCAGACTTAGTTACCATGAAAATAATCAAAAAAATGAATACAATGATTAACAGTTTCAGAGGCTACTTTCAATGCTGTCGCATAATTAAGCACCGGCCTTAGGATATGCTTCGTCAATCAGCAGGGGGGGAGGACTAGAGAGATACTGCTTTAGGCTGCCCATTTCGTTGGCTACTTCTAGCATGCTTGGTCTTGTTGAAGGATTGTTTTGAGTGCAAATAAGACCAAGCTCAATCAATTCCAAGATTACATCACTCCATATTTTGTTATAGTATACCGGCATGCCAGATGGAGGAAACCTAAGCACTGCTTGATCAACTATGGGCTTGACGTTGTGGGGATAGTGGCTCTTAATCCATCCATGCAAGCTTGAACCTTCATGAAATAGAACATCTGTGGGGCGCCTTCCGGTTATAATTTCTAGCAGGAGGACTCCAAAACTGTAAACATCTCCTTGCGTTGAAGCTCGCTTTCCCATTCCGTATTCTGCGTTAGATCAAGTTGACAAGGAAATTAATATACATAACACGGTCTTCAAAAATGTTCTCTCTTTCCATGAGGAACATTATAAATCATTTCGTAATTAGAAATAATGAAATAATACTAATACTACGTACGTTGTTGCAGAAACTAAGTACATACCAGGGGCAATGTAGCCGACAGATCCACACAGCAATCCATCAGTTGAGCTAAAGGACACTGGATCATCTGTTGGATTACTGTCATCAGCACCTTTAATCAATCTTGCGATTCCAAAATCAGTTACCAAAGCTGTCATGTCTTCATCTAGAAGAATATTGCTTGGCTTGAGATCACAGTGAACTACTCTAACAGGAGAATAATGGTGCAAATAGGCCACCCCTTCAGCCACATCATTACATATGCTCACCAACTGAATCAAATCCAACCCTGTATTTAGTCCATGACACGGGTATAAATGCCTTTCCAGGCTCCCATTTGACATGAGAGGAAGGACAAGAGCCTTAAAATCTGGCTTGCTGCATATTGTGATGATCTTGATCAAATTTCTGTGTTTGGCTCTTTTTAGGACTTGGCATTCTCTTTTGAAGCTCCCTGAAATTTCTCCAGCTGTCTTTGTATCCAATACCTTAACAGCTATCCTTGTGTTGTCTTGAAGAACTCCCTTGTAGACATGGCCAAATTGGCCTGAACCTATCAGGCTTGAAGCGCTAAACCCCCCTGTAGCTTCAATGAGCTGTCGATATGAGATTCTTGGATGCTTGAGGTCTTTCGTTTCTTTGTCCTCATCTTCCAAGTCACCTCGATTGAATATCACCATTTGCCTTCTGAATTTTGACCTGAGAGCGAGGGGGTATGCAAATATGCATAATAAGGTAGTAGCAAACAAAGACAGGAGGACGGGTAAAACAAGTGAATGATGAGCATGTTTCCTCCGGCAGTTGGGCATGCCCTTTATTTCACCGCAAAGGCCTTCATTTCCTAGGAAAGAATCTATCGTCAGAGAAGAAAATGCCCCCTTGTTTGATGTGTTTCCAGAGAACTTGTTGAAAGAGAAGTTGAGATGCTTGAGAGTTGGTGATGCTTCCAGAGATTGTGGTATATTGCCACTCAATTGGTTTGAAGACACATCCAGTTCCTTAAGATAGGGTAACTGTCCTATTGTAGCTGGAAGAAGACCTTCTAAGACGTTCCCTGAAAGGTTAAGATGCTCTAGTGCAATGCAGCTTCCAAGTTGTGGCGGGATCGAGCCAGACAGATTGTTGGAAGATAGATCGATTGCTAGCACCATGTCCATTTTACTTAGCTCTAGTGGTAAAGGACCATGCAAGTGATTGCTTGACAGATTCAAATACAACTTCAAGCTCTTGAGTCCTGCAACTTCACTAGGAATTATCCCAGAAATCTTATTTCTAGAAAGGTCTAGGATCTCCAAATTGACACATTGTCCCAAGCTTGGTGGCATGGTTCCTGAGAGCTGATTTTCATAAAGTAAGAGTCTCCGTAGCTGTGAAAGGTTGGCAAAACTGTCTGGGATGGGGCCTGTAAGTTTGTTTTTTGATAAGTCAAGAAGCCCCAAGTGGGAAATGTTAGCAAGAGCTGCTGGAATTTCACCAGATAGTGAATTGTTTGACAAATAAACCCTCTCTAGTTTTCCCATACGACATAGTTCTAGGGGGATGGTACCATTCAAAAGGTTACTAGACAAATTTAAGAGGGTGAGATTGACAAGGTTTGAAATGTGAGGAGGGATAGAGCCATAAAGAAGATTCTCATCTAGATGAATCTGTACAAAATTGGTAGAAAGATTACCGATAATAGGAGGTATCTCTCCGCGAAGGTTATTTCCGGCTAATTCAAGTTCTTGAAGGTCAGAAGAATTTACTAAAGAAGCAAAAAAGGGCTCAAGATTGGTGTTACCATCATGGCTAACGAAGTCATTGTAAGACAAATAGAGGAACTGTAACTTTGGCATTTTACGTACAATCTCTGATGGCAATTCCCCAGTCAGCATATTTGACTCCAAATCGATCCATTTAAGATTGGTGGACTTAGAAAGGGCTCGAGGGACCCGACCGACTAGTCTATTCGACCAAAGCAAAAGAAACCTCAAAGCACTAAGCTCACATTCATTCTTCAAAGGGATTTTTCCAGTTAAAGAATTGTTAGAAAGGTCCATATACTCCAAAGAAGAGGACCCATTGCAGAAAAGTGGCGCAGGAATATCACCAGCAAGCCTGTTACTCCCCAAATCAAGATATACTAATTGGTGAAGAAATCCCAACTCCTCGGGAATGTTTCCTCCGAGAAGATTCCATGATAAACTGAGCTGTCTTAACTGGAAAAGATAGCCCAACTCTGCTGGAATATGGCCTTCAAAGAAGTTCCTTGACAAATCAAGAACCAGCAAATAAGAAAGATTCGCAAGAATCGGAGAAATCCTGCCGTGAAGTGACAGGCCACTAAGGTCAAGCTGTATGACGCGATCACTAGCATTGTCGCACTTGACTCCTGTCCAGTGGCAAACGTGATTGCTTGAAGAGTTCCAGCTCTCAAGTGCACCTTCAGGGTCTAATACAATACCTGACCTGAAAGAAAGCAATGAAATTCTATCCTTAACAAGCTGGGGACTTTCTTCCCCAGAAACCACTACCAAAATAATGATCAAACAAAGGAAACTAAACATGGAGAGTTTACAATAAGCACCCATATTGATTCTTTTATCTCTTCGATCTAGAGAGAGTCAGAAGACAATGGTTTCAAAGGTAGGAGGAAGCAAAGAGAGGGAGTTAGTGGAAAATGAGTAATCCACAACCATGGCCTTAAGATGTTATATAGCTTTGACATGTTCAGTGTAAAGGAGCTTTCGGCTTTGCTGGCTAGATAAATTTTTTGTGCCTAACTGCCGTCGAAGGTGTGAAACGTACGTTTGGAGCCTGTATAGTTGACTATGAACGCAGCGAATAGAGTACAAACATGTGTCCACGTGCGAAATGACACATAAGCAATGTTACAAGGTGTATAGTGTTGGTGCTGTACGTGTCAGCTATATACCTAACATCGTAACACCTTGTATCTTCTTGTACTTCGCTCAAATTAGTGGATTATTGGTTGTAATAAGAGAGAGAGAGATAATCTTAGGTTAATAGAGCATGCTCAGGGGATGGTGTGGCCTTTTGGGTGATTAGGATTTTGGTACATTTGTCGGCTAGATGATGGATTTGAGACAGGATGGAATGTGGACACAAAGATTAAAAGAATCATGATATGTCGTTTATGTGTCTTTGATCAGGTAATATAGCACTAATTAATCTAATTTACAAACTTTTGAGGATAGCACAACATGCAGGTAGATAACCCTGAAGGAAAACAATGATATGCTTCTATGTGGTTTTTGGAAGTGATAAACTCAAATTTAATGTGTTTAAAAACTTTTTTAAAGGTCTAAAAATCTATTGTTTTAAGTAATATGCCATAATTTTAATGGACTCGATCTAGAAAAAAAAACTCAATTGTCATGGGCTTAGTCTTGAAAAAAAATCCAACCCTCATGAGTTCAACTAAATTTTAAATCTTACTTTCTTTATACTTCTAAATATATAAAAATCTTATAAGGAGTCTACCATATTTTTATCATATTAATAATTGTGTTAGAGATATTTATCTCTTATTAATACATATGTCAGTTATATTTTCTTTTACTAATGCATGTGTAAGGGATATTTATTTCCCATTAAAAATATCAGGACAAAACTCTAGCCCTTTCTCTCCATAAACAAACAAGACTTATAAGCTATAGATACCTCATGAATCATTCAGGCTCTAGGTTCACAATCTTCATTCTCTTCTGCATACATATTTTTAGAGTATCTTTATCTAAAATATCATTTTCTTCTCTCTTTAAAAAGATACTTAAGCATTTGAGAGTCTCCAAATCTACCAAAAATAACCTTTTGCAAGTATCATTCACCAGTCACTTTGGCCTACCAGGTACCGGCTACCAGCCATCTTAACCAGAGAGAATGGATCAGATTGTTAAAATTAAGAGATTAACCGATTATTTAACATATAAACCTTACTCGTAAATTACTTGGATTTTTTTAGATATCATTATTGGCGTCGTCTAAGGTAAATTGAATAAAAAGTTAGTTTATTCATGTTTTTTAAAAGCTCTTTTCATAACTGATGAAACCCTAACACAACAGTAGTTATACCAACAACTATATCTATGGTTATGCCAACAACATGTCAGTGGCTATGCCAACAGTTATGCCTAAGCTACGCCCCACGTGGTTATGCTAGAGGTTACATCCATGTCTACTCTCACAAGACTATGCCAGCAATTATACCCAGGGTGACGCCCATAACTATGTTTATGGCTATGCTTATGACTATGCCTATGGCTACGGTCCACGACTATGCCTCAAGGCTACACCCACAAATAATTTTTAGGACGACTTGTACACGCTAAAAGATGTCACTAGGACTTGAGGGCTCTGATGATACACAAATGGTAACATTATCCACTGTAAGTATATTCTCCCTCACTCCTGGTAAGCCAGAAGCCTTTCACACTTCACTCACAATATTTCAAGGATGGGATTGACTCGGTCTTTGTAGTGCGATAACACAACTCTCCTAAGAAACGACGGATCTGATTCTGAATCCTTTCTAATATGATAGCATAACTCTTATTAAAAGGGATGGATCTGAAGTCTTCATAGTACGATTGCATAAATATCCTTGAAAGGGATGGATCTAAAGTCTCCTTAATGTGATTGCACAACTCTTATTGGAAGGGATGAATCTTAAGCCTCCCTGGTGCGATAGCATAACTCTTCCTAAAAAGGACGGATCTAAAACATTCCTAGTGTGATTACATAACTCTTCTTGAAAGGGATGGATTTAAAGCACCTCTAATGCGATTGCATAACTCTCTTTGGAAGTAATAGTTACAAAGCCTTTTTAATGTGATAACACAACTCTCATTGGAAAGAATGAATTTAAAGCCTATCTAGTATGATTGTACAACTGTTTTTAGAAAAGATGAATCTAAAGCCTTCAAAGTGTTATTATATAACTCTCATTGGTCCATCATCTATGCCCTTTAGATATTTTTCTAAATATAGGTGTCGATATGGGTCTATCACCTCTCTCTTAGAAATATTTCTAAATATAGGCGTTATTATGGGTTTCTCCTGGCCACTTAAAAATCTTCTAAGTATAAAACTCACCTTTTTTTTATCCCCCAGTCACTTACAAATTTTTTCAAGTATAAGGCTCACCCTTCTCGAGTTCCCCTCAATCTCTTAGAAAATTTTCTAAGTATAAACTTACTCTTCTTAGCTTTTCCCTCCGTCCTTTATAAATTTCTCTAAGTATAAGCATCAACATGGGTTCATCCCCTTCTCCTCTTAGAAATCTTTCTAAGTACGAGCTCTTCCTCCATGAGTTTCTCCACCTATTAGATAACTTTTCTTAGTATTGGTTCCTCTATGATTCCCCTATACAAGCTTATAAATTCTTTTTCAACTATGGTGTATGTACACACGGGCTCTCTAGTATATTACTCGGGGTTTCCACTTCTCTTCTTAATGAAGAAAATTCAACAAACTTATCATACCACATATTTTTACAAAGTCTTTGGGTATAAATATCACAAAGACTTTAGAGTTACTAATAAAACCTAATTTAGTAGGCCTAAAAACCCCCCATCGAAAGCCTAAAAACCCACGGCCTCAAGCAACGTGCTCAGGCTCAGTCTAGGAGAAAAGCCCAACCCTTATGAGTTCAGCCTTAAAGAAGAGTCCAATGTCATTGGCTTAGCTTAAAGAAAGAGCCCAATGTCATACGCTCAACCTAGGGGAAGAGTCAAATGCCATAGGCTTAGCTTAGGATAAGGGCCCACCCCTTATGGGCTCAACCTTGGGGAATAGCTCAATATCATGGACTCAACTTAGAAGAAGAGTCTAATGCCATTGGCTACGCTCAAGGGAGGAGCCTAGCCCTTATGAGCTTAGCTTAGGGGAAGAACTCAGCTTTCATGAGCTCAACTACATTTTGGATCCTACTTTCCCAAAACACTAGATGTATAAAAACTCTCTCAAAGGGCCTACCTTGTTTCCATTGCATTAATAATTATGTAAGGGATATTTATCCCTCATTAATGCTTGTAAAAGAGATATTATCCATCATTAAAACTATCAAGGCAAAATTACACTCTAACTCATCCTCTCCATAAAAAGATAATACTTATAGGCTATAAATACCCTATGAATCCTTAAAGCTATATATTTTCATAGCATCTCTCTCTAAAATATCATTTCCTTCTCTTTCTAAAATAATACTTACTTAAACATCTGAGAGTCCTTAAATTTATCAAATAAGATCTTTTACAAGTATCATCCATCAACTATTTTGGTCTACTAGGTACCAGCTACCAATCACCTTGGTTAGGGAGAATGGATCAGATTGCTAAAATCAAGAGATTAACTGATTATTCAACATGTACGTTATTCAGTATATCTGTTGAACTTATCATCACTTTTAAAGGAATAACATATTGATCAGACTTTTGTGTCTTTTGATTTGGTTAATGAAGAAAATCATGAAGAAAAGTGATTGCTCATTTATATAAAATTAAAAGTATTGGCATGAAATAATTAAAGTGGATGGATTCTAGTTCTTAGAGATTGTCCTTGTTTTTAGACAAATTTGCTACTTTGTGTTTTGAACTTGACGATTGAAGATATCATATAATGCTATAGAAAAACTTCTTTGTCTCTTGTTCTAATCCTGAACTATACATAGGAACTTGTGTCCTGTTTACTAAATTAAAAAAAAAAAAACTAATACGCATCAAGGTTTTACTGTAGTCCTAAACCCATTGTATTATAAATTGAAACGTGTAATGACCAATTTGTCATTCATAAAAAAAAAAATCATTTGACTGTCTATTGGGAGTAATACAATTATTTCATAAGGTCCATTAATCATCATCAGATTTATCAAGGACAACTAGATCTTTTCACATTTTAAAGCATAATAAAATAACTAAATTACCCTTTAAAGCAAAAACTATTTAACTATATTCTAGGGTCTTTTTCATATTTTCATTTTTTAAAAGCATAATAAAATGACTAAATTATCTTTAGAATCACAAATTCTTTAACTAACGTCCATGGTTATCTTGTATTTTCATTATGAGTTTTTTATTTATTTATTTATTTATAATCAATTGTTTGAGGGATAATTTAATATTTTAATAAATATAAAATATAATTTAAAAACAAAAATGGATGGCGCACACAAACATTTTTATTTAAGGTAATTTATAAAATTAGATTTTTTTTTAAATTTCATCATCCTTTAATTTTTTTCACCTGTCAGATCTGATTTCCATTCTTTTGATAACTATTTGTTTTATTTGAGATAATTTTTTAAAATTATTTTTTATTGTTTTATCCTTATTTAGTTTTTTTTTCCTATCAAATTTGATTTACGTTCTTTTTATTGTTATTTTTTTACTTTGATATTTTTTTTAATTGATTTTTTTTTCCTATTTCATTTTTCAACATTAAATTAGTTGAAAATTGAGCTTTTTAATTGAGCTCAAGTCTATGATTTCACAGGTCGCAAGTTATAGAGATTAACACAAGTTTAGGAGACTTGTTCGGGTTTACTTGTTTTTTTCCTTTTTAAAGCTCATATTTTTTTAATTTCATCATGCAATATTTATCTATAACATTATGTTGATTGAGAATTGGACTTCATAATCTTTTTTATGTGTTTTCTATGGGGTTATCATAGTCTCATAACTTGTCTTGGGGTTTTTTTGTACTTTTTTTAATTGAATGTATTTTTTTTTCAATTTCATCCTTAAATATTGGGATGAATGAGAATTAGACTTCCTAATTTATTTTGGTTTGCTTTTATATGAGATTATCTCAACCTTATGGCTCGGGTCACATATTTGGTCTGTTAACTTGGGTTAACTCATGTGTTTTTTTTCTTTTTTTAATTGATGTTTTTTTTCAATTTCATCTAGCAACATTGGTTTGATTGAGAATTGAGCTTCATAATTTGTTTCAATTTTCTCTATATGGAGTAATCCTAGTCACATGACTCGGCTTTGATAGATTAACCCGGGTTGACTTAGCTTTTTTTTTCTAATTGAATCTTGTTTTCAATTTCATCATTCAACATTGAGTTGATTGAAAATCAGGCTTAAAATTTTTTTATTTACTTTCTACAGGGTTATTGGAGTCTCATGATCTAAGTTGGGGATTTGACAGATTAGCCTAAGTTGATCCGAGTAAATTCAACATCTTGTTGTCTTAATTTTTTTAAAAAAAGATATTACCTTGAATTTTTTTAGTCAAACTATATTTATACCAATCATTCAGAATCTTTTTGGGTTTGCAAAGTTGACTATATCACCTCGAATCAGCCCTAACATAGTTTAATTTTTTTTTCTGCTAGAAAACATGTTAACACATCTAGATATTTCTTTATGTTTAACAAAAATTTGATTTGACCTACAATATAATATAAAAAATATCTAGTTACTAGCTAATTAAAGGCTTAAAGCTACTTTCATTGGCTAGCTATAGGAAAACTTCAACTTTAATTTTTAATTAATTTGTTGCTTTCGACAAAAATCTTATTACCCTGTTTGGAATTGAAGTTGAACCTGTTTTTCATCAAAAATTAATTTTTTATTTGCTTTAAATTATATTTTTTTAGTGTTTTTGGATCGTTTTGATATACTAATGTCAAAAATAAATTTTAAGAAATAAAAAGGCATTATTTTGATGTATTTTCAAGTGAAAAGCACTTTGAAAAACAACATTTACCACACTCCCAAACACCTCACTTACTAAAGCTAGCTTTGTTTTTAACACCTTACTCCATTACTTCCATCTTATTCTAATGCCCATAGAAAAAGAAAAGGCTTTCCATCAAGTCCTTACAAGGGAACTTACCAGATTAATTTACTAGAGAAAAGCCATGGAAGCCAAAATTTTAAAACTTAAATATAAATCCATTCCCGTCGTAGCGTTGGCTGGTGCGTGGTAAAAATCCTTGTATGTAGTACACATATATTACAAGTTCAAATCCTTAATTCCTAAATTAATTACTTATGGTTATATATTCAATACGCCCATTATTGTTTTTTTCTTTCTAAAAAGCATCGCAAAGCTATAAAGATATAGCCTAGTCAATCTCGTAAGTGCTTAACTGCCTAAATAGAAGAGATCAAACACCACTAAAAAATTAGAAAACACCGACATAATATTCCATCAGCAAGTAAACATGATTTTGTCAGGGATGTAAATGGTTGACAGAGTTACTGATGGACACAGATTGTCGATCAAAGTTTTGTTGGGGAATTGATATCATTCGATGATTCTGTAATTGTCTCAAATTATCGATAAAATCATTTATGGAATATTGACACATAAAAAATATATCGACAAGATTTGATCGACCATTCCATTGATAACTAATACCAATGGAATATTTCATTGCCAAATTGTCGAAATATTATGGCGAATAAGGTGAAAAAATTTAGTTGCTAACTTCATCGCTAAATCCATTGAAGAGTCTAAAATGTCTTAACCATTATGTGAATTTTTGATGAAATAACATCCCTTTTGCCGAAAAAATCACCAACATATTTGTTTAGTCCATCGGTGATTTCATCAAAAACTTAGTAAATCTTTTTTTTTAGTTATATAGGTATTAAATTAAAAAAAAAACAACAACAAAAAAACACAATAAAACCAACTAAACACTATAAATTTATTGAACATTAAAATTTTATTAATTCAATAGTCATTACAATATTAATTTTTTAATAATAAATAAAACGCTATACAGATGAAGGTTAAGGTATAGGTGGAGGTGGAGAGGAGGAATCCTAAGCCAAAAGGACTGAAATGAGGAGGATATTGTGAAGACGTATATTCCATCATTTTCTTCCAATTCTGCCTACTTTCTTCTTCTAATATGGCTTTCATCTTCTTTTTTTTTCTAATTTGGCTACTCGCTTTTGGACCTGTTATTAGACTCTCGACTCAAATTCCAGCTTTGATTGGCTTGGCTTGGACTGTTGTTTTTCTAGAGTTCATGCAGTATGAACCCACCTTATTTCTTTGGCTTATGTTATAGGCATCCCATATAACCTGATTTGTATCGAGTCTATCAGTTGCTCTAGCCTCCAACCATAATTAAAAATCATGAGGTGGATGGGAGAAAATGCCTTCTTCATATTTTTCAAACATTGCAGCTTTGCATTTTTCTTACAAAAGAAAACAAAAAAGTAAATTAAAATTAATTTTTTTATAAAAAAACAGATGAATTAAAAAAAATTACAATGAATGCCTCATCTCTGCTATCTATGAATTTTTTCATCCATTTCCCCATATCCATCCACCTTACTTATATGAGTCTCCTCATATAACTCCATTCGTGTAGGCTCATGCTCAAGTTATTGTTCCTGCAAAATAAATATATTGTAAAAAATATAACAAGCATACATTGTATTGAAAGATAAGACAATAATTCCAAAATTTTACCAAGCGTTGTACATGGTTGACAAGTGGGAGCAATCCGTTGGTGTGCATGCTGACTAAACCATGTGTTTTGTTATTTCAATTTTGCGACTAGGATCGTGATCGCCTTCCAAATTATTTTGATGCTAAAACTCTTCGAACTTCTCCCAATTATCCTCTACGACGTGACTCGATCTATACTTCTTCTATACCTTAACATCATCAAATCCAACTCAATGTTTTGCATATTTATGGACATCATATCACAAATCATGTAACTTGGTATAAAAACATTTGTTAAATATACTTAAAATAAAATAAAACTACAAAATATTTCAATAAATTAACCTAAAACATAAATTGAATGCAAAAAATAGGTGGGTTTGCTTACTTTGTGTATCGAAGTTTCACAAAAAAATCAATAATTGATGTTAACGCTACTACTAATAGATGTAGATAAGCGTTGGGGTGGCCAACATTGTGATAAATGGAGGGGTTGGTTTCTAGAGAGGAGAAGAAAAAGAAGAAGAAGAATGAGGGGAAGAACTGCCTATTTTAACATATTAACATTTGCCAACAAAATTTTTTGTCGGTAATTACATTTGTAAATCCTAATGTGTAAAATTACCGATGGGTTTTTAATAAGTATTTTTAATTTGTTAGTTATTTTGTCAATAATTACCGATTAAGCATGTTTGGGAGTGTGGTTGCGGTTGCTTTTCAAAGAACTTTTCGTGTTGAAATGCATCAAAATGATGTTTTTTTATTTTTTTAAAAAATCATTTTTGATATCAGCACATTAAAACGATCTAAAACATACAAAAAAAGTTAATTTTTTTTTTGGAACGCAGTGCAAACGTTCTGTAATTGTAATCCATCATCATTTTTGTCAGAAAATGCCTATGGAAGTTCTCCATCGCCATTTCCATTGGAAATTAGCAACAAAAATTGTTTTGACAGCATTTCTGTTACTATTGATTAATTTTCTAGTAATGAAAGGACACCAAAACAATCCGGTTATTTCCTGGATTTTCTGCATGTCATGCGTGTCTAATAAAATGTACTAACATTGTTTAAGCTAGATAGGTCACTAATCTGTTCATATATAAATTCCCATGGTGATCAAGTTGCACTTAAACTACAACACAAATGCAAGTTAGAGGAGCCAAAGATGACCCAATAATTCTGTTCATAAAGTAAGATTTTACCAAGACTAGTTCTGATTTAATTATACTAAGCGCATTAAAATGTTATTCATCAACAACTTAAAAACAATAATATGCCATGAAGTGTGCTTAATGTGGTTTTTTTTATTATTATTAATGTGGGTGTCTAGGTCAGCTTGCGTGTACCTCGATTAATCCCACGGCCCCTAAAGTTAATGACCATGTAAGCCTTAAGTGGTTATAGGGTTTGTAAGACTCGAACTGGTGATTTCTGAGGAGCAAACTCAAAGCCTAACTAGTTGAGCTACACCCCTCATGTTACTTGTAGTGGTTTTTTAACCATGCAAGTTGTAGCAATATATTGTTAGACTTCAAGAAGTCTTCTTTTTTCTTTTTTTACCCCCTTGGCATAGTTTCTCTGTTATCCACAACTTTATGATCATTTTTATTCTAAAACAAACCACCTTTCCGTAATATATTTTTCAAAACGACGAGGAATTTGACTGTTTAATTTGTGTCAGCAGACTCTTAATTAAGCGTCAGCCATTTTACTTATGTTCTTGCTGGATTGACTTTATGATATTGACAATATCTTCTGATAATATATTTTTTATTAATGTGGGTGTACGAGGCAGCTTGCGTGCATCTCGACTAATCCTATGGACCTTGAAGTTAACGACCATGTAAACCTCCAGTGGCCATCATATTAGCAACCACAGGGCTCGAACCTGAGATCATAGGGAGAGCAAACCCCTCAGTCCCAAACTCTTACTACTAGACCACCTACTAAATGGTTAATGCCTTCTGATAATATTAATCCTATGTCTCCTGGTCAGAATTCAAAATGTGTCTTACAGAAGCTAAGTTTCATACCTTTTCTTTTTTGTTAATAGCATAAACTAGCTCCATGAATTTTAGATATTAGAATATTTTTATAAGAATTCAAAGTAGATGTTATAGGAAAATAAACAAAGGCGTAAACGTTTTTCTTGTTTTTTATGCTTTTAATTGTAATTTATAAAGCATTGTATGCAAATCAATTATTTTTTAAAAATATTATTAAATCTTTAATTGTTTAGAATTTATCATAGTTTTGAAACCTGACCCGGCCCGGCGGGTCGCCCCGGGACCAGGTTGACCTATGGCTGGAACCGAGCCGGGTTGAAAAAAAAATATGAGAAAAAAAACCTGGTATGACCTGGTTGACCCAGCAAGACCCAGTCAAAAACCTGGTTACAACCTGTTGACTTTTATTTTATTTTTTACTAAAATAACGTTGTTTTGATTTTTTTTTTTTAAAAAAATTGATCCAGGGTGACCCGGTCAAAACCCGGAACCCGGGCCTTAGACTGGACCAGGTCTGAAAACTATGGAATTTACACAACAACAAGTTGGTTTAAGCTTCAACAACATTTTAATCCTCCAACAAGAAGTTGGTTTAAGCTTTAACAACAACAACAACAATAACATTTTAATCCTCCACAAGAAGTTGGTTTAAGCTTTTCATAATTTTTAGGCAAAAAAGGTCCATTGGTCTATACTTAACCAAGTTTGTCATTAATTTTAACTTTTCTAGAGAGGCACATGTTAGCTTTCCATTAGTTATGATTCAAGAGAAAAATGATTAAAAATTCAAAAAACAAAATTAAAATAAATTGTTAAACAATTTTGCCAAGTTTTTATTCATTTATAGGAAGAATTTTTTTAATGTTTTTTATTTACATTGGATTTTCTAGTTTATTAAAAGACAAAAAAAAAACTTAAAACAAATATTGCAATTTTTTATTTTTCATTAATTTATGCTTGAATTTTTTATTTTTTTTATTTTATATTTAATTGTTTATTTATTATCACTAAAAAATATTTTTATTTATTCTTAATTTTTTTTACTTCATCAATTAAGGATAGAATAGAACTATTGATTTACTTGATTCAATTCATCTATTTTTCATAAACATGATTTTCAAGTTTAATTTTTCATGAAGTTTTTATTTTATGTGTTTGAGATTTAATAATTTTTTCATAATTTTTTTCTAATTTTTTATTTGGATTTTGAAAAAAAATAAAAACTTAGCAAGAAAAAAAAAGTAAAAAATAAAACAATCCAACATAAATTAATAAAAAATTAACAAAAATATTTTTGATATTTCTGTTGTTTTAAAATAAATTAAAAATATTCTAATGTAAATAATAAATTTTTAAAAATAAATAAATAAAAGGTTG
>Ga0325410_1004395_pt1 | contig 15770 bp, 7 predicted proteins | sample PopdelMetagenome_16_FD_206182 | JGI IMG/M metagenome (GOLD analysis project Ga0325410, IMG submission 206182) | Populus deltoides microbial communities from Bellville, Georgia, United States - Xylem-PdIQD-R3 | ecosystem: Host-associated > Plants > Phyllosphere > Stem > Wood/Secondary xylem...
AGTTTTTACTTGAACGGAAGAATATATATTCAAACTACTTCAAAGCCAAGTCAGACTTTGCGAAACAGCCAATTCCTGAAACCACACTTGAGGAATTATGTAAAATGTTATTGGAACAAGAGATTCCTCAAATAGCATTGACTCCTTACGGAGGAATGATGAGCAAAATCTCAGAAAAACAGACTCCTTTTCCTCATAGGAAGGGCAACCTGTTCATGATCCACTACATGACCATCTGGACAAGCCCTTCAGATAATGCTGCAAACCATCTAGATTGGGTTAGGAAGGTTTATGAGTACATGACCCCATATGTTCAACCAAGGACTGCATATGTCAATTATAGGGACCTTGATGTGGGCGTGAACAAGAAGACTAACACAAGCCTTAAAGAAGCAAGTGTTTGGGGTTCCAAATACTTCAAGGATAACTTCTACAGATTGGCATTTGTGAAGGCCAAAGTTGATCCTGACAACTTCTTCAGGCATGAGCAGAGCATCCCACCTCTTCCACTTTCCATGAGAAATTGAAGAAGAATTCATGGCTAGAGATATGTTTGGTTAGTGCACCATCCTTGTCTCCGTTAGATCGCAGCCAGGATTGTTTTTTTAATTATAGTTTAAATTTTGATGTAAATATTAATAAGAAATTAATGCTGTAGCTTTTTTGAAAAAATAAATATTTTTCGTTGTTTTTTTTAATAAAAATTCTAATGTTATTTGTATTTTATATTAACTCTATAATTATTTTTATTTTAATGATTAAAAAATTTCATCATTTTTCAAAGAAATGAGGTTCAAATCAATTTTGAATTTTTATCACAAGATTAAATGTGTCTTTGATATTCCATGTAAGAATTTTTTTTAAAATATTTTCTATTTGAAAATCTATCAAAATAATTTTTTTAAAATTTTATTTTTATATTAGCAACATTAAAACCATTAAAAAAATATTAAAAAATTAATTTAATATTTTTTCAAGTCAAATACACTTTTAAAATATATTCAAATATAAATAAAAATACAATGCCAAACAAAGTCTCAATCTATCTAACATTTGTTGAAAAACATATGATTGTATTATTAACGAAATCTAGCAAGAAATGACTTTCATTCTTGGTTATACGGGCGGAGCTAGTAGTATTTATTAAAAAAATTAAAAATTAATATAACAAGATATATTATTAAAAAACTTATTTATTTAAAATAAAAACATCATACTATTTTATATTTAAATACTAAATAAAAAAAAATTAAAATGCTTTGCAGGACCTGTACCTGCTTGCCTCCCCTGTTCCACCTCTGCCTGTTTAGGAGATTGATATGCTAAATTATTAGATATTCAGAAGAATCTTTTATGAGTCGATAGATATGCTTGGATTTTGTGTTCCATGCGAAGATTGCAAAAAGACGAGTCGCGTTTAGGCACTAACATTAAAAAAATCGCAATGGTTTGGTCAAACACGTGGTATTCACATTAGGCCTCTATATCGTTGATTAAATCTGATGTCATGTTAAAAATAAAATAAGATTCCATATTAGTCTCTCACTGTAATCTTAGTTTTTTTTAAGATTGGTTTGACGAGTAATTAAGGTTTATTTGATGAATTATTATCAAGTTTTATGATTTTTTTCTTTACAAGAAAATCTATTTTAGAGGGTTTGTGTTCCCTGAAAACAGAGTATTAAATAGAGTTTTGACCAAATGATACACAGATCACAGCTCTCTATAAGAGTTCTTGAAACACAGGCCTAAGCAGCAGGAAAAACAAGCAAAATGGCCTGTTCAGGTTCTTCCATTCTGTTATTTTTTGTTTTTCTATTTTTACATCCTTCGTTGTTACTCTCACTTCCAGTTCAGGATAGCTTTCTGCAGTGTCTCTCACAAAATTCTGAACTCTCCTTTCCCTTTTCCACCATCTTGTACACTCCAAAAAACTCTTCATACACTACTATTCTGCAATCTTCTGCTCAAAACCCCAGATTCACAACGCCTTCACTACCAAAACCAGAGTTTATATTCACTCCATTACAGGAATCTCACATCCAAGCTGCTGTTATTTGCTCAAAGCAGCTTGGAATTCATCTTAGAGTCCTTAGCGGAGGCCATGACTATGAGGGACTCTCTTATGTCTCTGAAATTGAAAAACCATTCATTGTTGTAAACCTTGCCAACCTTCGATCCATTAGTGTCGATATCGATGATAGTAGCGCATGGGTTGAAGTGGGTGCCACGAATGGTGAACTTTACTATAGAATTGCTGAGAAAAGCAAAACTCATGGTTTCCCAGCTGGTCTTTGCACCACCATAGGTATTGGTGGGCACATTACAGGAGGAGCTTATGGTTATCTGATGAGGAAATATGGCCTAGCAGCAGACAATGTGATCGACGCTCGCATAGTTGATGTTCATGGAAGAGTTCTTGACAGGAAAGCCATGGGGAAAGATCTTTTCTGGGCAATCAGAGGAGGTGGAGGAGGCAGCTTTGGAATCATTACCGCCTGGAAAGTAAAATTGGTTCCAGTTCCATCAACTGTGACAGTTTTTCAGATTACTAAGACCCTGGAACAAGGTGCTATCAAAATCCTTAATAGATGGCAACAAGTTGCTGATAAACTTAATGAGGATCTCTTCATCAGAGTCACCCTACAATTGGCTGGTGCTGGTAACGGAGGAAAAAAAACAGTATCAACCACTTACAGTTCCTTGTTTCTTGGTGATGCCAAAAGACTCCTCCGAGTAATGCAAGACAGCTTCCCTGAATTGGGTTTGACAAGACAGGATTGTATTGAAACAAGCTGGATCAATTCTGTGCTCTTTGTAGCTGGATACTCCAATGATACAACACCTGAATTTCTACTTGAAAGGAAGAATATATACAAGGGTTACTTCAAAGCCAAGTCAGACTATGCAAAAGAACCCATACCTGAAACCATACTTGAAGGTTTATGGGAAAGGTTATTAGAAGAAGAGAGACCTAATATAGCATTGACTCCTTATGGTGGAATGATGAGCAAAATTTCAGAAAATCAGACTCCTTTCCCTCATAGAAAGGGTACCCTGTTCATGATCCGCTACATGACCAGCTGGGATCATCCTTCAAAGAATGATGCAAAGCATCTAGATTGGATTAGGAACGTTTATGAGTACATGAAACCTTATGTTCAACCAAGGACTGCATATGTCAATTATAGGGACCTTGATTTGGGCATGAACAAGAAGACTAACACAAGCTTTAAGGAAGCAAGTGTTTGGGGCACCAAATACTTCAAGGATAACTTCAGGAGATTGGGACTGGTGAAGACCAAAGTTGATCCTGACAACTTCTTCAGGCATGAACAAAGCATCCCCCCTCTCCCATTTTCCATGAGAAACTGAAGAAGAATTCATGGCTACAGATATGTTTGGTAGGTGCACCATACTCGTCTCCATCAGATCACAGCCAGTAATTTTTTTTAATATAAATATAGTTTAAAGTTTGGTATAAACAGGAATAAGAAATTTTAAAGAAATGCACCAATATGTCTCAGGTGTGGTATTAAAGAAACAATGTTTCCTTACCAAATTTTACTTTCCATTGTAAGACGTAATCCTGAACAGCATCACAGGATTCGGTGCCGAAATAATTGACCAGTTAGCAAATTATTTCCTTGGCAAGATGTTAGAAATCTTGATGTCTTATGTCTATTGTTTTCTGGAATTCTTGACTTTGACACGGGTAATAAAAAGATTGCCCGGCAAATATTTTAACTGTCATGTTTTTCAAAGATAAATCCAACTCATTGATGCAAGTGAAGATGAAGTTCAACTGATATATATATATATATATTACAAATGAAAAATTTACTACGTGGTTATGGATAGGGATGTGTCATTTAATTCTAGCTATAAAATCTATACCGTTAGTTAACTCGGGATCTAATTGATCTAAGGGATATATCAGTTTGAGTTTAAAAAAAAAAAAAATAGAAGAAGAATGGACTTTGTTTAACTTATTTAAAATCCTGGGTTGACCTGCAATGAATAAACTGGGTTAAACCTAGTAAAAAAAACTGATTTTTTTTTTAAAATAAATTATTTTGATTAAAACGATATTATTTTTACCTTTTAATTTTTTTTAGACCAACCTCTCTACTTGTGAGCTACACTTTGCTCTCGACTCATCTAGTTTTAAAACTATAATTTCAATTAGAAAAGTGGAAAAAAAAAATCAGAAATTAAACATAAGCGTAGCATCACTTTTCAAAGCAATGAGGATCTTTAGTGTGCAAATCAATCAACTTTTTTTTTTTTTTGAAACGCAGAGAATGTCTTACAGAAGAACACAGACATCAGATAGACAATTCTGAGATTAGCAATCCACTTGTTAGGTTTTTTGAAACGCACCTGAATTACTTATAAAATCTGCAAACCAATCCACTTGTTAGGTTTTGCATCGCACACGCATATATCGATTTCATGCCTAATAAACTCGACATTTAGAGTATTTCCGGACCAATTTTCATACATCAAAACTAAGCATATCTGGACTAAACTTAGCTAGATACATACCTTAGGCCAAGCTAAAGCTGCAACAGTCAGAATTCCATCTTTCATTCTCAAAAGAAGAAATTCCGATTTTGCTAGTTCAAATCAATCAGAACCTATTCTTAGAACCTTTCTAGTTGATGAATCCAATGGGTTTATGCTCCTTTTCAGCCTTCTCAAAGAAAAACAAGCCAACAAAAAGTTAAAAGAGACTCCTGACTAAATGATACTGGCTGAGCTAAAGTGATGTTTGGATTCGTAGAAGTAGAGGAATGCTCAGACCAATTGTAAAATGCAAAGCAGAGAAGCAAGAAAGGCAACAATATGGTTCCTTCTCTCTCTTTCGTTACTCAATACTTCTGGTTCTTCTGTTATCACCATCGATAGTTTCATTGCTTTCAATCCAAAATAGTTTTCTACAATGTCTCTCAAGAAACTCTTAACAATTCCATCTCATTTTCCACTACTTCTTACACCCTAAACAACCCTTCATTCACCACTATTTTGCACTCTACTTCTCAAAACTTGAGGTTCACCTTGCCAAAAGTAATTTGTTGGAAAGTGATACATATGATGCAATAGTTATGCTCTCCTGTGAGCTAAAATCTACGTAGAAAGTTGATATTGTGGTCATATGCTGCAAATGTCAGCTGTTTTGCTATTAGTTAATTAAGGCATGCTTGCTTCTGCAATATTGCATACACAATAACAAACCACATCACAATGTCAGTAATAATATTAAAAATTAACTGAAAATAGGACAAATAAGGTGAAGGCCAGAACCTCGAAGAACAAAAGATCAGGTCAATAGTTGATGTCCTTTCGCAAGATGTTAGAAATGTATAGCTAATTAAGTCTTCATCATAAGTCCATTTAAAGCACTAAGCATTTGGCTAGTACAGAGATAAACACAATGGAGACAAAGGGTACATGCCCCTATATTATTTTCAAATGACAGAAATTCACTACAAACTGTCTTAAAAACAGATTTATTTTATATTTTATATTTTTATTTTTGCAACCTAACTTGTTTTTGTCTTTTCTACAACTCTTCTTGGGCACTAACAAAAAAATAAAATAAAATAATATAATGCTGTTGAGTTAGAATTAGTCAGAAAGAAATAAAAAATCTGCCTTCAAAGCCACGTTTTCGTTAGCAATATTTAATTTTGCCACTGTTAGGCCCCGGCCGAATATAGATTTTTTAGATGCAAATTATATTGAAACCACTAAAACAAGAAATCGAGTTGAATTTTGGAAGGAAAGACTAAGTGTATTAGGCGTTTAAGGAATGGATCCAGTTGGTTGATATAAGTGAAGATCAAAGTTAAATTCATAACCCTCTTAATTATGAATGCAGATTGTAAAAACAAAGATAAATCCAAGGCACTTGATATAAATGTGATAAATACTATAAATAAAATATTTAAATATAAATATATATATTAGATATAAAATTAATTAAATATCTTTTTTGGTTTCTAATTAAATAATTTAAAATATAAATTTCTATGTTTTTCAGATTTTTATTAAACTAAGCATCATTTTTTCACTAACTTTCCTTATTAAATAATTTTAGTAAAATACATAAAAAAAATAATGATATATAATTTTGGTCCCATTAAATTTTGATATTAATTCCTGGAAACGGAGTGTTAAACAGGTCATTCTTCTCCGCCAAGGGATCCAAGCTGCACTATTGACTGTAAGATTATATCACTCGCATCCTTACAGCTACAGGGTCAACAGCAGAACCTAACAGTCATACATGGGGGCTCGGGCAGGGGCCGTAATCAGTGAACTTTACAATATACAAAACTGGAAGTGCATACAGCTCCATGTTGAGAAAAAAAATGCCTTGCTGCACACAATGTCCTCGATGCTCGTAGAAGTGAAGTTCATGGAAGAGCTGATCATGGCAGACAGTTCTTTTTGGACCATTAGAGGAGGTGAGGAGCAAGCTTTGGAGGCATTAGTCATTACTGCTTGGAAACTAAGACAGGGCAAAGGCAGAAAGTGAGCTTGTGTTTATTGGTTGAAGAGTAAAGCAAAGAACTCTTATTTCCCTTGTACTTTAAGTCCGAGGCTTGTAAAAAAGGTTGCTCCTTCATGAACTTTTAAGCCAAGACATAAGCCCACAAAACCCTTCATTTCCAAATCTAATATGCACATATAAATTAAAATCCAATGTTTGGAACAATTTATATGAACCAATCATTCAAGTACAACATCCACATTACACAATCATGGATAAATTATTCATCATTACCTTGCTTGGTTTGCTGATATTGGTTAATGGAGTTGCTGAAAACTTGGTGTATAACAACTTTGCCATGCTTGAGGAGCTTGAAAGCTTTGAGATAGACGATGAAGATGATGTGGAACTTTTCGATATCCCGTCATGGACTAGTGAACGAGGTGGCAAGGTTCTTGTGAATGTTGATAGCTTTGGTGCTGTTGGAGATGGAATTTCTGATGACACCCAGGTGCATATTAGAAATCTTGAAATTATTTTAAAGGTTTTCAGTACCGTGTCACTTACTTTAATGATTGATCTTTCTAGGTTAAAGTCCACTTTTTGAATCTCACATATTCCCCAAATTATATATCTGCTAGCCTAAAGCTAAATAAACAACATTGACTATAGTCCTAATCAGGTTACATGTTCTGTTCTGATATTACCAGGCATTTGTAAAAGCTTGGGGCACCGCCTGTGCTATCCCAAAATCAGTATTCTTGGTTCCCTCCGGGCGCCGTTATTTAGTTAATGCAACAAGATTTAAGGGCCCTTGTGAAGATAAGTTGATCATCCAGGTAATTTTCTACGTTGCTTCAAGTGAAATCTATCCAAATTTATATTTCAGAAATTGTTGTCACTTTCTTGGCGGATGTTGTCGAACAGTTGCATTATAATCTCACCTTTTACAATTTGTTGTCATCACGACTTTGCAGATAGATGGAACAATTGTAGCACCTGATGAGCCTAAGAACTGGGACCCCGTTCTCGCTCGACTATGGCTTGATTTCTCTAAGCTGAACGGAGTCATCTTCCAAGGGAATGGAGTTATTGATGGATCAGGCAGCAAATGGTGGGCGTCATCTTGCAAAAAGAACAAGTCCAATGTGATTATTCAAAAATTCTAGTCTATAGTTTAATCCATGCTTCGCTACTATAGGTCAGAATTTAACACTCTTTTTTCTTTCTTTACAGCCTTGCAGAGGTGCACCAACAGTAAGGATCTTTTTCCCTTCATTATATAATTCATCCTTCCGGGGAGAAAAAAGAAACTATGCAGATTGTCAGGGATTTAACCAATGAGGCCTTTGCAGGCATTGACCATTGATTCAAGCTCAGCAGTGAAAGTAAAAGGTCTTACTATAAAGAACAGCCAGCAGATGAATTTTGTGATTTCCAAGTCAGCATCCGTGAGAATATCTAAAGTTACTGTCTCATCACCTGGAGACAGTCCTAACACTGATGGAATCCATATTACTCAATCAACTAACGTGGTTCTCCAGGATTGCAAAATCGGAACAGGTTTCCAGACCTTAACCCCATTATTTTCCTCATCTATTCTCCAAGTAAAGAATATCATAATTAAAGGAGATCTTGGGGATATTATTGGCAAACTTTCTGACAGGTTGCATATTTTGTTGATTCTATGGTATATTCAGGTGACGATTGCATCTCGATTGTCAACGGTAGCTCTGCGATTAAGATGAAGGGAATATATTGTGGACCGGGACATGGAGTCAGGTTGAGTTAAATATGAGATTCTCATGTCATATCCCATAAAGGAAGATGTTACAGGCCAAGTTTTACCATTATCTATACAGAAGAGCTGGGACTGAAATTCTAAGTTTTCATTATTAACCCTTTTCTTTTAAATTCTGTCACTCAGCATTGGAAGTCTAGGGAAGGACAACTCAACAGGCATAGTCACAAAGGTGGTCCTGGATACTGCACTTATCAGGGAGACAACGAATGGCGTCAGGATTAAGACTTGGCAGGTAATACTCTAGGACATAGTTAAAACTGTTCGGATTCTGGAAGTGCTTAAATTATATTCTCACACAAGACTTGAGGATGTTCGATGGAGTATGCATCTAAAATCCCCTGCTAATATCCTCTCTGGATCTCTATATGCTGCAGGGAGGTAATGGTTATGTTCGCGGGGTACGTTTTGAAAATGTCAGGATGGACAATGTTGATAACCCCATCATCATTGACCAATTCTACTGTGATTCCCCGAAATCGTGCCAAAACCAGGTACGTATTCCATTTTTTGTGCTAGATTCATACTTGACAACCTACTCTTTAATAACTATCCTAGTCATCTGATCAGAATTTTGCTCCTTTTTTTAGACATCAGCAGTAAGAATTAGCGAGATCATGTACCGCAATATTAGTGGGACTACAAAGAATGCAAAAGCGATGAAGTTTTCCTGCAGTGACACAGCTCCTTGCAGCACCATAGTCCTGAGCAACGTAAACTTGGAGAAGGAGGATGGCACAGTAGAGACCTACTGCAATTCGGCCGAAGGCTTTGGATATGGCATTGTTCACCCATCAGCTGATTGCTTAACTTCCCATGACAAAGACTATAGTTTCTTCGAGCAGACAGAAGTTTCCCAAGACTACATTCTCAACGACGTGACGGAAGAAAAGGTTGAGCTTGCAGATTCCAACAACGACCGCATTGTTCATACTGAACTTTGACATGGCCTCTTATTGTAATAAAACTATCCTTATTAACTATAGTAATATACTAAATTGGGTAAATGGAATGTATAGAATACAAATAGATATTTCTTGGAGGAGGATTGAGGTGCCCATGTTCGATTTTTTGGGAAGCTACAGGTATTCATATATAGTTACAGACCAACTACAGTAGAAAGCAATTATGCAACTGGGATTTTAAATATTGTTTATATTTTGATTACTATGTACCTGCATTATTTGAAGGTTTGTCATAATTGCAAGTTGGAACTTTTGTAATGATTTTTTGTTGTTTCAGGTTTCAAATTCTATAATTTAAGTCTTTTTTTTTTCTTCTAGATTTGTTATATGAGCAGTGAGCTTGCCTAAAGCTACAATGATGCAGGTAAAAGCTACAATTTAAGTCCCAAGGCTATATCATGCAGGTAAAAGATGTTACAACAACAACAACAACAACAACAACACATACATTTAACCATTTAGTAGGTGGCCTAGTAGTAAGAGCTTGGGACCAAGGGATTTGCTCTCCCTGTGGTCTCATGTGAGCCTTGTGGTTACTAATATGATTGCCACTGGAGGCTTACATGGTTGTTAACTTCAGGGCCTGTGGAATTAGTTGAGGTGTGCGCAAGCTGATCCGAACACCCATGTTAATAATAATAATAAAAAAAGTTGCGAATAAACTCTAAATTCACAAAGAAAATAATTACATGATGGCTATATCTTCAAGAGGTTTACAAGATCTTTAAATAAACTAAAAAAACCTCCCTTTACTAAGAAATAATCTAAAGTTTAAAGGTATTTAGGAAATTAAAACAAAATCTGAAATAAAATAATAAATTCAAAAACTCCTAGAAAAAAATAACAAAATTCTAACTATTGAGATACAACTATTCAATAAACAATGGAGTGACTTTCCATGTGAGAACTGCATGTAGAATCACACGGAAAAATTTGAGCCCGAGCTAACAGTTAGATTTCATGTTATGTCCGTTTTAAGGTACTAACATAGTCTGAAACGACCAATTTTTTCTTGGACTTAAACCTGCTCCACCATTACATAAAAGTATCTACTAGAACATCCATATAGTGTATCTAAACAAGGTACTATAAATTAAGAATTTTACTTTCTAACCCTAGCAATGCAGCCCTTTTACAATCTGCAATCTTTCAAATTCACCAACCTTGATATGTTTGAAGTATGTCCATCAGAAAAACACAGACTCTTAAGTCATTGATAGACAAGTAACTATGCATTATTTTCTAAGGCGAAGTTGGCTTTGGACTTTGCAACAGGTGACCTATCATAAACCAACTCTATATTTTTATGGTGACAAAACAAAAATATATTCATTATAGCCTTGATGTTGTCCTTTGTCTTTCCTTTCACGTCCATAACCATGTTGAAATATTTCCTAACATATTATTTTTAATGTGCATGACATCAAGGTTATGGCATAGAAGATTCGTCTTCCAATAAGAAAACTCCTAAAAAATACTTCGCTTTACCCAATTATAGGTCAAATCAAAACCAGAAAATTTCTGCTTATTGGATTGAAAACCATGCACACACAATGTCATCGTACTCCAATACCTTCTCATACAATTCTTCACCTTACAGTAGCGAAGGTGTAATATCTTTTTCAACTCTGCCAACAAAAAAGCCTTTTCTATACTTGTGACCCGTTAGCAAAAATCATTGGTGGAAATTAAAAAAAGGCATGTTACCATCATTTGTTAACATAAATGCCTTGTTATTTTTCATATAATATGGACATGTTAGTTTTACATGTGTGCTCCAACTAGAAATCATTCCATACACAGGAAAATCATTAATAGTTCACATCAAAGTTGTCTTCATCTAAAACTTTTGTGTCCTCGATACATCATATGTCAAAGCCCCGGATGACCACAACTATTTCAACTCATCAATCAATAGACGAAGACAAATATCTATATTCTGACCCAGACTATTAAGGCTGAGTATGATTGTAGATAAAAATATGAACTCTAATATCAAACACATCTATAGTGGCAAGTTATAAATTGTTAGTATCACCGACCAATAAGGATAAGAAGCAACAGTGAACCGAATAGGTTGAATTCGTATGTACATGATCAAGATGCACGTACCTTAATTCCATTGAAAACTAAAGATGCACCTGTTAAAATATTTACAGGCTTCACCATCAGAAAAGTGCAGCATCACTCCATCCACCACATCATGTAAATGATGCCATGTCATGTGCTTAGTAGTGTTTGGTGACATCAATAACATTTGCAGTCTAGGTGTGATTAAAAAGCATATATGTTTTCTATATGCGATAAAAGCTGTAAGTTTTGGGTTTATAACAAGCATGCTCACATGTTTTACACGTTCAACTCTATATTTTTAAGGTAGTACAACATATAGAAGTTTGGACATATGTCAATTTTATGTTATCTTAGGCCGAGAGGTTTCATCATGGATTTGACAGCATAAAAGTTCTCTATCAGCCTATTCCCTTCAGGTAAAATGCTTTTGCCCATTCAAGAATTCTATTATAACCGACTTCACTCAACTCATGATCTGACTTGATGGTGAACACATGTGCAATGATCGATAATTTACTGTGATTTGTGCACCTATCCCATAATATTTCGTCAGAGTCTTTCAAAAGATCAAAAATCTTGGCCGCGTCTGCATTGGGTTCTTTATCTACTATTGGACATTGATCGACATAACCCTAATTCATTCTCATCATATCCATAACCATATTCTGACGACTATTACTATTGTTATCTATAACTTCATGCATGTTACTAAAACTAGAAGTTAACACAACCATCTTTTCTACCATGGTCTCATGAGGAACATATGGTTCTCCATGTGCAAACTAACACAAGTATCTCTCCATGAACCTTTTTTTTGTAGAAGATTCGTAGTTACAACATTTGGATCAATAAACTTTTTATTTTTACATCTTTTATATGAACATCTAATATCGCATCCACTAATATTTCTTGGATTAGATATTATATAATTAATAAAACCCTAAATCTCATTACAATAATTCATCCTACACAACTATTCTAGTGAATCTCGATACATCCATGAACGATCATCCATTACTTATGTCAAACCTATATAGAATATTGATGACAACATGTATTAATTAATTACGTAAACTAAAATAAATTAAAGAACATTGGTTTAACTTAAATTTGTTCAAACTATTTTAATAGTTCAACTAATTCATTATCAATTATCTACATAAATTTAAATTTCTATACATTTACTGAAAATTTGAACTTAACAATAAAACTGATAAAACATAAAACGAACCCGTTAAATAAACCATTATTTATTTCATCACAAAACACCTAAGTCACAAATTTAAAATAAATTTCGTCAATTTATAAACAAATATAATTTTAAAAAATCTCAAACAAACCCTACCATGTACAAATCATACATTCATACACTGGATTTCTATGAGAAAAAGCTATAAAACAAGAAAACACCCAAATAACACACACACATACACTACAAAAATAAGTTGTTGCACCTCAGTAGACATTGCAGGCAGAGGGCAAAATAGAAAATTGGAGTTGCCACTTAGTTATACCCAAGGAAGAAGAACATCACCCTTACAACATTCTTTCTTACGAAAGATTACTTTTATTATGTGTTTTTTCTTAAATTTATCTTTTTGATTGCCACTAATTATTCTAATTGTTTTTAGTTTTTTTTTTTTTGTATTTCTAATTTTGTGAAAAGTTTGATGTTGATCTTTAGACATGTTAAAAAATGATATTAGTCCTCTAAAAATAGAAGACTTATTAAAAATGTTTGACATTAAGTTCTAAAAAGGATTTTTCGTTGAAATTGTTAAAAGTGATGTAACTCATATTTGATTTAAAATCTAGACATTGATCCTTTAAAAAAAAAATTAAATTAAATTGGTTTTTTTAAGTAGGCGTTGGATGCATGAAGATAGTAAAAATAAGATTGGATTTTAGACCATTTATTTATGTTGGTTTTTTAAAAACAAACCTGATGCTTATCATTCTATCTAAACGAGTCTTAATTAAATCATATTTAGAGAATGTTTAAGAGTTTGATAATGATTATAGTTTAAAATATTTTTTACTTAAAAATATATCAAAATAATATTTTTATTTTTTTAAAATAATTTTTAATATTAACTTATCAAAACAGTCTAAAAATATAAAAAATAATTTTTTAAAAATAAATTTCAAAATTTTAAAAAATACCAACAACTTCCAACACTTCCCTTACTCAATGCAAATTATTAAATCCTATGAGCGGAAAATATTACGGAATTATTCCCTGTACAGCAAAGACAAAAGCACTAGTTTATTTCGTTACGAAAAACTTCTCAACATTCTCAGCCTTCTCTCATTCTAAAAAGACAGACCGTGCACTTGAGCATCTAGCTGCTGTGGTCAATCATGTAATTTGTTCTGTTCTCGTTCTGGGTTCGATTTTTTATGTGCACGCTTGTCATCCCCGCGGTGCCTTACCTGCTCTGGGCTTGCAGGATGTCCAATGAGCTGTGGGGAATAATCATGATGCGCGTAAACTGGCCCGGACATCCTACGTAAATTAAAAAAAAAAAAAAACAGACCGTGACCAATCTTCAACTCTTCTCTTCATTGTGGCTGTCTCATTCTCTTTTTGTTGTGTTGGCTATGCGAGGTAGACCATGGGTTTCGGGTTTGATTTTTTCTGGAGGTTCTCTTTCCTTGGTCCCCTCCTTTGTTCCTGTGCTGGTATTTTTTAAAATGGAGAGGGAGCTGTCGGTGGAAGGCTGTGACTGTGGGTTTTTGGGTCTGTATGGTGATTACAGTCTCAGTGCTTTGTGGATGAAGGAGAGTTTACGGGTGCTGCGAGTTGGGTTCGTTGGGGGCTGTATTTGGGGATGACTTGGAAATGGGTTTCCTTTGGTGCTGCTTATTGGTGATGAAGGGAAGGGCTGGAGCCCTGATGGATCAGCCGTGGGTGGTTGATGATGGTGAAAATGGAGGCTTGGGTGTACAGTGGTGGGGCTCACTGTGGGAATGGAATTTCTGGGCTCTCGTCTGTAGATGGCGATGAAGGCTGGTTTGGGTTGATGAGAGAAGAAAAAAGAAGAAGAAGACGCTGGCAGTGGGTGACTTGGGTGGTTTCGGATGTTAAAGCAAGGGCTGGTTGTGGATATATGGTTTAATTGGTTTTGGTAGTGGCTAATACATGGTGGTCAATCTGATAGTTGTTCTTGCGGGTAGATGCAAGATGGAGAGGCTGCTGCTGGTTGGGCAGGGCTGGGGCCGAGAGTGAAGGATGGAAGCTTTTGTGTTGTTGGTCTAGGGTGTGCTGTTATGTGAATCCTTTAGTTGAATGAGAGGCAGGTAGTTCTGAAATATAGTATCAGTGATCGATGGTTGGCTGGAGAGGTCAATTGGTAGTCTATTGAGGTGTTGTGGTTATGGTTAATCTGGACAGTGGGACTGGAATGGCAATGGCGATGGTCTCTGTGTGGGAAATAAGAGGAATGGAACTGGGTAGTTATGGCGTTTGAAGGAAATGGATCGTGAAGGCTCTGTGTATGGTCAATCCTTTTAGCTTAATGAGAGGGCCCCCTGGTTGTCTCTTGTTCATGCCTTTTTGGAGGAGAGAATGGAGCTGAAAGTTTGGGATTTGATGCAGGAAATTTTGAAGGAGAGAATTCCATAGCTGATTTCCTGGAATTGGGAGATTGGTATCTGGATTTAATTGCTTAGGACTGCAATCCAAAATCTGAAATTAATTGCAGGATTTTGGGGTTTAATTGCTCAAGAATCTGGCTATAGTTGGGTGATTACAATCTCTGGAATTAAAAATTGAATAAATTAATCCAATTGGACTGAAATGATTGAAATCAATGAATCAATTTGGACTAAATTGAATTAAATGGATTGAAATGGACTGGAGTAAGAATACAGGCACACATTCCTTGATCTCATTACAATCCTTGGATTTTGAATTTTTTCAATTTCATTCAATTTACCCTAAATCACCTTTTTCTTTTTAATTATATCTCTAATTATACAATTTTGATTAATTTAACTTCCAATTCTAACTTTTCTTCTTTAATTAAAATCTTCATTGATTTCTAATTTGACTATTTATTTTAAAATCAACATCGAACTTCAAGTTTCTTTAACTCTTACCAAAATCAAATCAAATTAAACTCTTTTCTTTGATTTACTTTTCAATTCAAATCTCAATTATGATTCAAAAATTTTCAAACTTTATTTTCGTTTGTGTAGCTCAATTATCAATCTAATTTCAAACCCCAGCTTTTTTGTATTTAATTATTTTGTATTTTTGCATTTTGCATTTTGTATTTTTTTTATTTACAAGATTTTTTTTTTTGACATATAGAAATTAAATAAAACTACTGAAAAAACAGATTTGTTTTTGATTTTTTTTATTTTTTTAATATACAAAAATAGGGGTTAAAATTGAGTCATGACATATGCAACAAAAATTAACAAATTT
>Ga0325410_1004396_pt1 | contig 15770 bp, 11 predicted proteins | sample PopdelMetagenome_16_FD_206182 | JGI IMG/M metagenome (GOLD analysis project Ga0325410, IMG submission 206182) | Populus deltoides microbial communities from Bellville, Georgia, United States - Xylem-PdIQD-R3 | ecosystem: Host-associated > Plants > Phyllosphere > Stem > Wood/Secondary xylem...
TAAAGCTATCTTATATTATCAGATCTGTTATTATAAAACATGCTCTAGTTAAGGAGTTATTGATACTTCAAGTGCAAAATGATGATATAAAACCTTGATAAAAATGCACTTTTAAGTACTAATCAAGAGTGCATCTACTGGAACATTCTCCTTCCCTTGCATGTATTCTATGTCATAGTCATAACCCAAAACTAACCATACATGTTGGGCAGGAGCCGTCAGTTTCTGGTGTATGAGGTATTTTAGACTGGTGTGATCAGTATGAATGTGAAAGTGTCTTCCCCACAAGTAATGTTTCCATTTAGCGACTGCTTGCAGGATTGCCAGCATTTCCCTCTCATAAACAGACATGATTTGTTGTTTTGGACCCAACGATTTGCTTATGAAAGCAATGGGATGGCCATCTTGCATTAGGACTGCCCCGACCCCTGTTTAGAGATGCATCTGTTTCTACTAAAAACTGCTTACTAAAGTCAGGTAGAGCCAACACTGGAGCGCTTGTCATTAGTGTCTTTAAAAGTGTGAATACCTGTGTACTTCCTCATTCCACCCCAAGGCCTCCTTTCCCAATAGATTAGTTAAGGGTTTAGAAATTCTGCCATACCCCTTAACAAACCTTCAATAATATCCTATCAACCCCAAGAACCCCCTTAGCTGTTTAAGATTCTTAGGAATCGGCCAATCTAGAATCGCACCGTTTTCCAGAGGATCGGTTGCTACTCCTTGTGCTGAAATGATATGGCCCAAATATTCCACCTGCCCCTTACTGAAAAAACATTTGTTAGCCTTGGCAACTAACCGATGCTCCTTTAATAGTTCCAGAACTATTTTTAGATGCTTGTAATGGTCAGTTAAGGACCTGTTGTAGACTAATATGTCATCGAAGAACACCAGAACGAACTTTCATAAATGGTCTCTGAAAACTTCATTTATAAGGCTCTGAAAGGTGGCTGGAGCATTAGTTAAGCCAAATGGCATAACCAGAAATTCTTAATGGCCACTGTGAGTCCTGAAGGCTGTCTTAAACTCGTCCCCTGTATACATTCGGATTTGGTGGTATCCTGATCGAAGATTGATCTTGGAAAATGTTGTTGCGCCCATCAATTCCTCTAGTAGTTCTTCAATCATTGGAATGGGGTATTTGTCTTTGATAGTGAGCTTGTTTAAGGCTCTATAATCAACACAAAACCTTCAAATGGAGTCCTTTTTCTTCACTAGAATTACTGGTGATGCGAATGGGCTGTTGCTGGTTCTGATAATTCTAGCTGCCAGCATTTCTTTCACCATCTTCTCTAGAATATCCTTCTGGAGCCCCGAGTATTGATAGGGCCTTAGATTGATTGCTTCACTACCTGTTTTCAATAGAATTCTATGGTCATGAGTTCTAGGTGGTGGTAATCCTTTCGGTTCATGGAATAAATCCTGGTAGGACTGAAGGATATTTAGCAGATCAGTATCCTTGATGTCAGGAAACAGAGTGGTAATTGTTCCTGCGCCTGTTACCTCCTCTTCTCCCTCCTCAACTGTCATTAGGCTACATAAGAAGTAATCGGCCACTTGCCCCTGATTGCCAACTAAGGAACTCAACTACTTTAGTTCAATGGTTTGGAACTTGGGTGGATTCTCTCCTTTTAGCAAGACTCTCTCCCCCTGCCAATCAAATGACATCCATATGTGTTTGTAGTTGCATAAGATGTCCCTTAACATGGATAGCCATTGTATTCCCAATACCATTTCACAGTTGCTAAGTTCAATGATATAGACATTTGTTTAGAAGCTTATTCCCTGCATCTTCCACCTGAGTCCCCTATATATGGATTTGCACACCATCTTCTCCTCATTGGCTGCTTGCACTATCATGGGTTTTATGGCTGTCAACTGAAACTGTAGTTTAAAGGCTAAGGTGGTGTTTAGAAAATTGTGGGTGCTGCTAGAATCTATCAGAATACAAACTATAGTCTTATCTATTTTGCCACTGACTTTCATAGTGTTCAGTCCTACAGTCCCTTCCAAGGCATCTAAGGAAATATGGGGCGTGAGCTCCCTATCATTAACTCTGTCTTCAGTCAACTCTTCCTCTTTTACGCCCTCTTCCTCCTCCACCACATGAAATGAATACACCCTTTTATTCTTACATCGGTGTTCCGGCACAAACTTGTCATCACACCAAAAACACAGCCCCTTCAGTCTTCTATCCTCAAAGTCTTGGTTGCGAATGGATTTGGTGGATTTCGTGTAGGTTTTTGTGTAGCTACTGTCAGGGTTATTAGTCCATGGAGTTGGAGTGGGTTTTTGTGGAGCTGTATGAGGGTTTGTAGTGTTGGTTGTGGCCTGTGGTGGACTAGTTGTGGTTTGCACAGGGTTGTATTGGAACACACTGGCTGGTCTCCTGACATAGCCTGGGGATTTCCTGTATGTTTGGGTATTGGATTCTAGTCTAGATAGGTTATATGCATGTCTAAGGGTTTTTGGTTCAAACATCTTGACTGTGTTTTTAATCTCTGTTTCCAGTCCCCCTAGGAAGATAACCAAAGCTTGTTTCTCACTTACTTCAGCTTTGTTCCATAAAATATCAAAGTCCTGGATGTATTCCTGCAACTCTCCCCGTTGCTTCAACTCCATCAATTCCTCTATAGGGTCTTGTTGGCCCCCAAACCGGTAGCAAATGGCTTTCACATAATCTTCCCACGAGGATTTTTGGTTTCCCAAACTTTTAAGGAAGTTTTGATGCCAATAAAGCGCAACTCCATCAAGATAATAGGATGCAATTTGTAATTTTTCTGAATCAGCAACCTCTTCTATCTCAAAATACTGTGTGCATTTAAATAGCCATTTGTGCACATCTTCCCCATTGAAAGTAGGGAAAAAATGTTTGGGTTGGTATACCTTATAATTCGACATTCTGTCCTCATGAGGCTCCTTGTCCTTGAATTTAGCTCCCTCTGGACTTGGAACTGGCCTCTCAGTGTTGTAACTTGAGCTTCCTGGAGCTTAAGAGAGTTTCAACAGGGTAAACTCTATTTGTTGTGCCATGGTGCCCATCATGTGCCTTATATCATTAATCTGGTTCCCCTGGTTCTTAATGGTTTGATCAAGCTTTAGACTCTGTCCCTTCAGTATGTCCACCAGCTGTTTATACTTTTGGCCACTGTCCTGCTTGACTGTTGTGATGGCGTCTTCCATGCATTTGATCTCAGTGTTTCTAGTGTCCGGTGGCATGGTCGTAGTCCGTGGATTGTCAGCTATGATACTACTTGTTATATGTGAAAAACTTAGTGAACCAAACCGTATTAGGTTTGCCTGGCTGGTTTGGGAGGGAGAAAACGTAGCAGGGAAGAAGGGGTAGGGATCAGTGTGTAAACATGAAGGAGGTGTGTGTAGGTTGGTGACAGTAGTAAGTTTGTTAACCTTTCTAAATTGAAGGAGAGTCATTCATTTCTCATTTCTTTTTCACGTCCCCATTCATGCAGTCTGTTACAGGTATATATAGGCTGAAACTATTCTAGATTACCCCCCCAGCTGCTCTTGATGTTTTTATTACATTTAACTAAACGATGCGTTTAAAGGAAATTATAAAACGGTGCAGTTTAAATACTTAATGAAACGGTGCGTTTCCAGTAACGATTACTTAAATTTGAATCTCTTATCAATCCTCTTCTTCTCCATCTTCAGGTGTTAACAGAGAGACTGCTGAGAGATGGAAGATGACGGGGAGATGGGGTAGGCGGCTGTGGTTAAAGAGAGTGAGGGGGAATATCTTGGCTGAGAGAGGAGAGGTCTGGTGAGGGGGCGACTGTGTTTGGGCTGGTGTTCAGAGATACGGCTGGAGGAAGAGAAAATGAGGATGGCTTGTTTAGAAAATAGAGGGACGGCGTCTGTGGCTGGTAAGGAGAGGGGTATGGTGGCTAGTGAGGGGAGTGGCCGGCTGGTTTGTGTTCTTTTTTTTTCTCCGGTGGGGAGGGCGACCGGTTTGCTTAAAAAAAGATGGGTTTAGGGTTAGGGTTTTGTTTGTGTTTCTTTTTAATTGTGTAAAATTGCCCTTTTTAAATTTCTTCCATCTCCTGTATATGGCTGGATGTTCACTTATATAGAAAATCTCTACACGTGCTATTTAAAGAAATAATGCAATAGTTATTGTAAAGATTCTCTTCTATAACCAGCACCAACAAATCTTATATATATGACATTTTTTTATTGCAGTGATTATTTTCCCTAATCAGCACGAATCAAATCATATATCTATGGTATTTTATATTGCAGTAATTATATATGATTTGGTAATTATCTCCTTGACATATTTGCTTCCTTAACCCTGATGTTCTATGTTATCATCACATGTAAACCTTTATTATTATTATTATTATTATTATTATTATTATTATTATTATTTATTTTTTTTATTTTATTTTTTATTTGAAAATTTATCAAAATATGGGTCAAAAAATGGATAGCAACAATAAGAACCCTTCACATTGAACACTCATGCTTTAGAGTTGCAAGATTAAGGTTTCTAAAATCTATGCAAACTCTTAGTTTAATATTCTTTTTTAATACTAGCATAATGTTAGATATCCACTCAACGTATATTATATTAGTCTAATGAATTCAGCTTCTAAAATTCATTTAATGTTCTCCTTCACATGCTTAATCACGTCTAGAGCCATTCTTACAGATTGCTTGTATGACTTGAACCTAGGCTTAATTGGTAATGGATGTTAGACCGAACTTACATCTCAACCAGGCATTTCATAATAATCTTAGAAAAATCAGTCATATACATATATATATATATATATATATACACATATAGAGTAGCGACACAAAATATGTTTAATAATCATCTAATAAATTTACATTTACCCAAATTAGTATGATCTTGTATGTAGTCCCCATGTTAACTCCAATCAACATATCATAACTTTTAGCATGTCCATCATCTATTCTCTTGAAGGCATGATCATTCAATAATTCTGATCTAGTTTTGTTGAACAAATTCTTTTTTAAACCTAACATTTGTGCAAGCTTGAATAAAAGCTTTATAAAATGTAAATAAGTCTTAATGACTTATTTATTTTCATGTTTTAAATTCCTAATCAACATTTTCTGGTTGTAAGTTGCTTGATCAAGCAAACTCTTTTGTTAGTCATCTTATTTCTATTTATTTTTTTCTTGCTAACTAATAAGTTGATTGGATGACCCATATCATCTATTCTTATGAATTGGATTAGGTCAACATCATTGTTTTATAGTCATTCTTCTATCATCTCTAAATTTACTACAAATGGCTTGTCATATTTCTAAATAGTCTTAGCTAACCCATTTGGTAGTCAAAGCATCAATATTTGATCTAGGGATTAGGTCAACATCATTGATTAGTGTGTATCCAATCTCCTCCAAGTAAGATGTTAATTATAACTTGTCTTTGCAGGGAAGTTGTTTTGAATGTCTTGTATATGACTATTAGATTGACATGTAGCATTCCATTAGTATATCTAACATTAATACTTTAGATTAATATTTTAGAAAGAAACGTATCAATTATGTTTTGACCAATCTTTTTTTTTATCAAAGTTAGAGGCATTATGTCAAGTATTGCCCCATTATTATCCACCAAGAACCTCAACACTGCTAACCCATTGAAATTTAGAGTCACATATTAGGGTTTAACTTGGTGGCTCATGGCTACTATTAGCTTCGGGAATTTTAAACACAGTCGGTGGTCGATTACCGATTTTGATTGGTCAACCTCCATAATTTCTATCATTATTTATATTTTGTCTTCACAATCACTATCAAGACAACATAGTTGACTGGGTTTGCCTTCAAAAAAGAGAGAGAAAACCATGTTTATTGTATAACATCATCACGGTCACTCAACTCTATTTCTCATAAGGTATTTCCAATATACATTAACAGTGGAGTCAGCTTTCCTTCCAATGTTTAGCGGTCCAACCTTGCATAGTATTTAAACCGAGATCACAGTTAATGGATTATCACACCCTGTCTAGGAAATAATAAATTCAAGGTCTTTTCTATTCTTTATTTTTTTCATGCTATAAGATTAGAGCATCGTCGATTGTATTTCTGGAATGCGGATTGAGATTCGGACAAGGACCTGCTGACAATGACAAGTTAGCAACGTTCACTAATATGAAGACATGATGATCAATACAGCAACTAAAGAAAAATAAATTTCCCAGCCTCTTGATCATGTAGACTGGAATTGGTAATGCAACCGCTAATAGAAAACGTTTGCCACGATCATATTCAGATTTTGAAACTTCATTTCCGATTGAGTTATTAAGATACAAATATCATAGCCAGGACAAGAATGCCAATGAATGCAGGCGCGATGGCAACTTCGGCCAACTATTTTCTTACTAAGAACAATCTGAATATACACATAACAGTAGATAGCTCACCATGAAGTATGTTATTTGAAGCACCTTTGCACATATACAGACAAATTCTTAAATTAAGAGTTCTATGTTCATGTAGATCCTACTGGCTTGTCCTGTGACGCTGACACAGATTCAAGAGTCAGCTCTCCAACTCCCTTGGGAGGACCAATGCTGCAACGGGCTGTGTTGTGCATCTCAATAGAATCCTTTATTTTTTGAAACTGCGGATGATTTTGAGAAGAACCACATGTAACTAACAGTCAATATCAGCAGCACAAAGAAAATTATTCATTAACACAAACTGCATTTTCGCTCAAGTTAATAATTATAGGCTGTTATCCCATCCCCTACTGTAAGAAATGAACTAAATCTCAAGTAATTAGAAGATTCCTTATTCATTTGTCCCCCATATGGGGTCTTCCTAAGCTCTTCTACCACACCAGTTAGAACTTTCACCATGTAAAGTTGTTTACTACCGATATATGAATCAGATTTTAATATCCGATCCACTTCTTCAAATGCACACTCTGATTGTGTGCCTAGACAGGATAAAACCTTATCACTAGCTTCATGGTTTCTCTATGATGGTATCATTTTTCTTTTCTTCACCTCCCACATCAGAAATAAAACCTTATCGCTGGCTTCATATCTTATCATATACTATGGACAAGTTAATTGGGGAACTGCTACTTCTAGAGTTGAGTATGAGTGTTGACAAATAAAGACAAGCATTTTAAAAAAAAGAAGAAGAAGAAGAGGTACTTACCTTAGCTAGTGAACATGAAAAAGATTCAACTTGTCCATGGGCTCCTCGATAGAAGTGGAAATAAGGAAGCACCTTAACATTCAAACTTTTGCACATAGGCTTGTTTTCATCAAAATTGACTTTCAGGAATAAAATTTCAGGATGGTCTTCAGCTGTTCTGCAGAGCTGTATATCCATCACAAGAAAAATTTGTTAAGCTACACCAAAAACAATTTTTAGAAACAGTTCAGAACCAATTTCCTCTATTCTTACATTGTCTCGTGCATCCAAATTCATAAAAGACAATGTTCTTTCCACATAAAGTAATAATTTACATACAGAAGCCACGGTTAGCAATAAATATATGATAAAGAAGAGAAATGATATCCAGAACTACTGTGATTCTTTTAAAAAATTAATATATCAAAGATCAAACTCTTCAAGATGAGCTTTTACAGCTTCTTAATTTGCATTGTTGCTCACTAAAATAAATTGTTTAATATCAAGATTTACCTTTCAGATCCCATCATATGCATGCACTAAAGTTCAATGAGAAATCCACATTACTAACAAATGACATAGTACCTCACAGAATTGTTCCAAGTTAAAGGTTACTACATGATATAATAATAATGAAAGACGAAAAAAGCATGAATTGGGTGCCTCTATCATTTTTGAAATGTTTGGCAATACCTTAACTGCTTCTATGATAGTTTCACATCAGGACCATCTATTCCAGTCTACTTTATCAAGGCGGCAAATGAGTTTGAGCCATCAGATTTACTGCTTTTTTGCATCATATTCAATAAAATTTACAAGCTCTATCGTATGCCCATCCCCAACTAGTTTGCGATTGAAGCTTGGTTAAGGTATATTTTCCATCCCTCAAAGAGATGGATCCAGGATTGAAGGCAGAGGGGGTGCAGGCAACAAAGTAAACTAATTTTCTCGAAACTAACACTTTTTGGAGGAAGGGGACCAAACGGTCATCTTTTTGAGGGAGAGGAAGGAAAACCTCCAACCACTGGAGGATTAAATATGTTGAGAAAAACATATCAACGACAAAAGCGAGCACAATTTTAAGGAATCAAACTGAATTTTTAGAAAGTAACATAATGTGGATATGTCAGTCATCACTTTAAAGTTTGCTTAACGGTACAACACAGAATCCTCAAAACTATAAGAGATGGTAACCAGGTTACTGTGAGCAATGAACAAGTTTAGGAATGCAGGAACCAAATGCTAAGTAAAAAGAAGAATTACCTTGGGAAATAAGGCTCGACAAGAAGCGCACCAGGTCCCATAAAATTCGACAATTACTAGCCTATCCTCAGCTTGACTTAAGGCACTCAAAAATTCATCTGTCGAATGAATGTCGATCATATTTGGTCCAGCATTCCTCTCCCACCATTTTGGTTGGTCAGTTTCAGCAACAGTTGCATGTACCTGAAACAAATCGTTCAAACAATGAATATCTGGAACAAAATTGATGTGCTGTGAAACACGGATAAGGTCAGTAGTTGGTTCTCTGTGGGTAATTAACAAGTGACATTAATTAATCTACGTCAGAGGTAATATGTGATTTATGCAAGGAATTCTAGATACTCGACTAACACTCTAACTGCAATGTAAGATCCTAGTTTGTGCACATATCATATCATCCTCCCGAAACGTTGTTCAGGGCTGTCTAGTCTCTTTTAACAATTCATGCAAGTGTGAGGTAAAAGAGCAAATAGGAAGAGTGATAAATTCAGTATTACATGACAAAATCAAAGAGTTTAGACAACTGGGTTGTCCACAATTTGTAGAAAAGAGAAGATATAAAAAGGGGACTCGTAATTCAAACGAAAACACAAGAAGGAGAAGAAGAAGAAGATTGTACCTTGAAAGAGAGGAATTGGTCCCTGGGAGAGGAAGAGAAGCGAGAAAGAGAGATCCTCTTATCTGAAAAATTAATCTGATTATGAGAGAGGAGGGGTTGGAGAGAAGTAGAGTTGTTGGAGGCTAGCAGATAAGAAGGGACGCGAAGCGAGCGAAAGGATGGTAATCCAACCACATCCGCCATTTACACACAGAAGATTGCTTGATTCACAGATAAGATAGATTTTGGAGGTGCAAAAACAGAATCTATGTAGTAGATGATTGTTATTCAAGGGCTACTACATGAGATGAGGGAAAGAGAGAGTGAGCTTTCAGTGGTCTCTCCCTCTCTCTTCTTTTGTACCGCCTGCGCTCCCTCGACAGCGAGTTTTGTGTTTGTGTTTGTGTGAACCAGATCGTACCAACAATATACTTCCACTTGTGTCTATATTTTTTTAATATAATAATACTTTATAGGTCAATTTACTGTCAAACCTGTAATTTTTTTTTTAAAAAAAAAAACCCAATCAAGCCTCTCTCTTTTTTTCCTTAAATGTTCATCAACATTTTTTCTAAATTTTCTTTAAATTAATATCTTTTTAATGAATAAATGTGCACATTAGATTGAAAATGTTGGTGTTTACTAACTTTTCTATGATTTGTTTTTTAAATCAACACCATTTTAGTGTATAGATTGAGAAATGTTGAAAACATTTATTACTTCATTATAAAATTTACAAGTTTTTTTAATTGAGAATGAGTATATAGATGTTTTCAATTTAATTATATGTATGAATTGGGAATTATGGAGAAAAACATACATAATTATCAAATGAAAAAAATTAATAGGAAATTAATTTAATTTGTCCTTATTTTTTATGTATACATTCTCTATTTTTTTTATTAACGTGGGTGTCCAGGTCAGCTTGCATACATCTCGACTAATTCCACGTGTCCTGAAGTTAACGATCATATAAACGTTTAGTGGCTATGAGGTTTGTGAGACTCGAACGAGTGATCTCTAGAAAATAAACTTAGAACCTGACCAATTAAGCTACATTCCTCAGAGTTACATTCTCTAAATTTTCTATCCAAGTCTAATTGCTACCAATTTATTCCTAGATATTAAGACATTTTTCAATCTATCTTTATCTCATAAATTCTTATTTAAATTGAAAAAATACTCTTAAGGGAGAAAATAAAATCCAACTTATTTTTTAAAAAAAATAACCATGGAAAAACAATTTATTTTTCTCAAATTTACTTATTTAAATCACTAAAAGGGCTTTGATTTTTTAAGTGAGTATTTTTTCAGTTTGCATGAAAACATAAAATAATAAATTAGAGATAAGGATAGATTGATAGCAATTGGAATTGTAAGAACAAATTGGAGACTTAAGCTAAAATATAAAGATAAATTTAAATAATTCCTCAAAGTTTAAAAAATATATTTCATTTATATATAACACTCCTAATTATAAATGCTACTACTTTTTTTTTTTATCTCTGTACAGAGGCTTCTATTTATAAAAGATTATTTGTAGATTATATAAAATATCACAACTTGTTTAACTAAATATTTTGCTTAAAAAATTTCTATGGACGTTAGATTAAGAAAACCAATGATAATTTTTTAATCCCTTATACGAATTTGAAGTTAATTAAGTTTTAAAATAACTAAAATTTAAGTGTTCAACCTTTGATTTTATTATGTTTTATTGTCTAACCTTTTTATGCAACCTATTTCAGTAAATGTTTTTTTTTTCTATTTTAGTGGATTTCATCCCTATAGACTTTTAAAATATGAAATCGGTTGATATTATTTTATATTGACATGAAGCAAAAGATTTTTTTTTAATTATTGAGAAAAAATAAAAAATATATTAATTATATATATAAAAAAGAAATTAAAAAAAAGCAATAAAAAAAAATCTTTTTATGAAATGATGTTAATATTACTATTCTTATCATCCAAATAAGATTGCAAAATTTTTTTATATTCCAAAGACAATTTTCATCACTCATCTTATTTCATCTTGGTTAAAAATGATATTATTTCTAGTATACACAAAAATAACAAGAAACAAAAGCAACATAAACTTTTTTAAAATAGGGTCATAAGATTATAATTCAAAAATTTATTACTCAATATTTTCTCTTAGCAAAACTTAATACTAGATCTCTTTTATGATGTTTATATGCTAGGAAAAGTCATAAATAAAGCTAGAAGAATAATAAAAGAGTTTTAAATTAAATAAAAAAATCATAAATCAACTAAAAAAATATAGCAAATCTCAAATAATAACTTATAGGTCTTATTTGAAGGCTTTCCTAATGACTAGAGGCAATGAAATTTTAAACCTCGACAATCTCCTACTAACATTCCAACTTGATCCAATAGTTGGATCCACATTTATGCTCGTTAAAATAAAATTATGACTTAGGAAAAAATCTCTCACATCAGTCTTCCCGTGTTAATGCCCTTGCGCTCTACCGAAATCCAGCTTGTTAGTATTATATAATTAACCGACTCAAATAAAGTAGATAAAAAATCAATTCCTAAAATACTTTGAATCTTTGTAGAACTGACATATTTGAGTGGTTAACTTCTAATTTTGTTTTTCTTTTTAAAGTTCACCTTATCTCATGTATCTTCAAGAAGTCCATTGAAAACCTCTTTAAATCTTTGAGCCCTAAGTCTTGTCATTAGACTAACTGGAACCTTTAACGGATCTCTTGGTGTTGCTTGGATTGCATCATTCCCTCTCTTCTAAAAAAAGGATTCATACTCAAATCATCACTTGCATCAAATAGAAAGAGATAAATTAAATATTGAATGTATCATTAAAACCATACTCACCTAGTAAATTTGTTTTCTTCAGCTTCAACTGATCTCCATACATTTTTCTAGGTGGCAATGGTGCAAGCGTATATGTTTTCCCATCATTTCCTAGTGTATATCTATTTTTAAAATCATCATGCTTGACCTTCCTGTCAAATTACCAAGGTCTTTCCAATAATAAGTGTGAAACATGCATAGGAACAACATCACACAAAACATCATCCTTATATATCCATACTAAGAATGAGTTTAAAACATGTTTAGTCCCCTAACTTTTCCATATTCATTAAACCATTGAAGCATATACGATGAAGCATGCTTAGTAATAGTCAAGTTTAATTTTCTAACCAAAATTGTGCTAGCAACATTAGTACAACTATCATTATCAATAATCATACTACATACCTTATTTTTAATGTGGCATCATCTAGTATCAACAATCTTCTTTACTAACCTGAACATTCAAAGATCTCTATATAACCAATTATTCATCATTAACAGTATATTCAACATCATTAGCATCTTCAACTGCTAGCATGCTTTCACATTCAGATTCATCACTAGATGATTCTACTTCTCTATCATCTCTCAAAATCATAATCTTTTTATTTAGACACTCTAATACATAATGTTCAAGTTCTTGACATCTAAAACACTCAATACATCATTTATGCATTTGCTGAACATTATTTCTTCCTTTTTCATCCGTTGTTGCAACTTGCTTTATGTATTGCTATTGGGGTTCAACAACTTTAGGTACTTCTATTGGATTAGTTTATGCAATACCCTCTCTTCTGAAATTCGATTTCCAACCCTGAGAGAATTCTAAATAATTGCATGGTCTTGCATTAACTTTTCTTTTCAATTATTTTCCCATCTTTATAGTCATATGCACCATATATTTAATTTCTAAATAATATTGCAATTCAACCATATTAGCATTATTTATATTTAAACCATTTAAAAACCTAGTCATTATAGCTTTCATATCTTCTAAAGCATTAACTCTAATCATGACTATTTTCATCTCCTTAAAATACTCAAAACATAGTCATTATAGCTTCCCTATCTTTTAAAGCATTAACTCTAATAATGACTATTTTCATCTCCTTAAAATACTAAAAACCTAGTCATTATGGCTTCCCTATCTTTTAAAACATTAACTCTAATCATAACTATTTCCATCTCCTTAAAATACTCATCAACACTCTTAGAACCCTAAGATAAAGATTACAATCTATTAAATACTTTATTATAGTAATGATTAAGGATAAACCTCTTCCTCATGACTACTTCGATATCCTCTCATGTGTCAATGTGTCTTTCTTCATTACACCTCCTATCTGTAACAAGTTGATCTCACCAAATAATAATATAATTAGTGAATTAAATTACACCTAGTCTTTCCCTCCAAATATCATTATCCTCCTCATCATCAGAGTTTTCAGCTACATTTTCATCTAGAGGAAAAAAGTGCTCATCTAGTAGACCTTTTAAACTCATTGTCTTTACAAGGAATATCATGTCTATTATTCATCTTAGTACTTAATTTATCCATTCTTCCCATTAAAACCTCCATCATTACCTTCAACCTATGTTGCCTTTCTATAAGATCCTTTGTCTTTGATTGTGTCACACTTTTTGATGACATTGTAAATATCTTCAATAAAGGTTAGTAGCAAAGAAGAATTTTCTCACACTCTCTCATGTGTTTATACTTGATTTAATATCACTTCACTCATGTTTCACACAATTCAATTGGGTTTTTCACTCTAATAATCTCATTATACCATTTAGCTTACTATTCCCTTACTTAGGTCCTTAAAGGTAACTTAACAACTTATCAAATAACCAATCAAAATAACATAATAATTTATAATAATTAAGAATCAAGAATTAAGAAATATACGAAACAAATCAAAACAAAACTTGAGGTTAAATTTATGAATAATAATGTAAATTCATGCAAATATATAAAAACAAAAGGAAGACATGAAACAAAAGCAATGGAGTTTATGTTAAATATTCAAAGAAAACTAACTAATTCAAGAAGTCAAGATTTAACTTTAAGAATTTCAAGAAAACAATTAAAATAAAGCAAAAAAGATCTATGCTACCTAAATTTAAATGAAACAAGGCAAGACAATTCAAGAATAACAAGAATTCAATTTGGCAATACCAAGATTTGGTACGTGTCTATTTGGAAAAATTAAAAAAATATTCAAGAAACTCTTAGCCAGAATTCAAGGGCTTGTATTAGATTATGCCCTAGCTTGTCAATTCCATCAATTAATTTTTACAATTTTTCCTCTTTTCACATAATTCGACAAGAACAAGATTTCTTTTTCTTTTTTTTTTTCTCTAAGATGAAATCAAGAAAGATAAAAGATGAAGACCAAAAACACAATTTTGTATGTGTTCGGTAAAACCAAGAAACAAAGCAAGATTTTTTTTTTATAATTTTTTTATGCAACCATATTATTCGATAATTTCACTCACATTTAACTAGTGTTTTGCCTATGTTTTATATATAAAATACCTTGATATTCTTTTTTTATGTTTTGAATGCACTTTTGGATGAAAGATGCAAAAAAGGAGTAAATTAGAGATCATTGGCAGATTTGACCTTCAATCTATGTTTTGTGTAGAGCGTGAGCTCTAGAGGTTAAAATGAAATGATTCCAGTGGCATTAAAAAGCTAACATCCATACCTTTTTAGACATCTAAGGCAAGAAAATAAAATAAGGAAGAGCATGGAAATCGTAGCCTTCAAAGTCAAATCTCGCAATCTGCGAGTGTTGACCTTCGGCCATTCCGACTTGTATATCTGGAGCTATAGAAGTCCAATTGATGCAAAATAAATGTTTTTGGATTCCGGACTCAAATTTCTATAAACGCTTTAAATTTCAACAAACAAACAATGTCATATGAGGGAGATATGATTTTTCAAAGATGACAACTGAATTCTGCCAGCAAACAGGTTTCATGAAGAAACGAGTCCAAATTACATTCCGAAGCATCTAAACTGATATCCAAGTTTTTATTTCAGTAATTTAGCTCCTCTAAGTCAAAGCTTGAAGATTTCATGCAAGGTTATTTCTTCTTTTTTAGGAAAATAGTTATTGAAGTACTTAATTGTAAATTGTCTACTTGAGGGAGGACTATTTTGTAAAATAGAGACTAGGGTTTCCTAGGATATAAAAAGAATGAGAGAAGAGAAGGGGGCAGCCACCCAAGAAGAGAAAAACGCCCCCTTCCTCTAAAAAACCCGAAATCATGCATTCTTCCTTCTGTTTTATTAGTTTTTCAACAAACATGCAAGGCTAAACACTTTTTCTTGGTTGCAAGGACATAGAAACCTTCAGATTTCAAGAACTGTGAGATTTATTTTACCTTTTCTTTTCAGTTTATATGATGAATATGTTTGTTCTGCTATGCTTTTTTTCCTATGATTGTTTATTTTAATTGTTAAACCGGACTCTAAGTTATTATTATAGACAATCTATTGCTAAGTTTGATATCAAAACCGGAGTTGTGGTATATGAACTTGTGAAGCAACTGAGTTTAATAATTGTGGCAGATCTATGTTATTAATCTTAGGGAGAACATTCAATCAAATCAAACATAGACTGCAGACAGTTATGTTTTCTTGATTAATCAACTTATCTAGTTCTTAAGGCTGCTATTGAATTAAATTACTAGTGCGGACATTGTGGTTGTTTGATGGTTAGGGTTAGTTATACGGCGGATCCGTTAACTAACTAATATTAAGAAGAGATAAATATTTAGAATATAAATTGATGTTTCGTTTCCATAATCAATTCTGATTTCTGTAGGTGGATGTGTGCTTGCGACTAAAGTTTGTTCTCTTGATAATTTTCTAATTTTCTTTAATTTTGCTTGATAGTTTTCTGTTTTCTTT
>Ga0325410_1004399_pt1 | contig 15764 bp, 9 predicted proteins | sample PopdelMetagenome_16_FD_206182 | JGI IMG/M metagenome (GOLD analysis project Ga0325410, IMG submission 206182) | Populus deltoides microbial communities from Bellville, Georgia, United States - Xylem-PdIQD-R3 | ecosystem: Host-associated > Plants > Phyllosphere > Stem > Wood/Secondary xylem...
ATAAATATCAAAAAATAATTTTAAAAAATAAAAAAATATATTTTTAAATAAAAAATATTTTCAACTATAACTATTATCATAATCTCAAAATAAGCAACTACACAGCGAGGCAAGCATATATTTGAGAATCGAGACGCTCAAGGGTGAAAGAAAAACTTGGACAGGGCATGTTTTCACATTTAGGTCAGGGTGGTGGAAAAGTCTACATTTGACTACATAAAATAAAATAAGATTTTTTTTTTAATATTGATACAATTTGATCAAATATTTGTCAAACTAGTACATGTCAAAATAATAATAATTGAGAAATAGTATGATTAAAAATAATAGCTTTACAATGATGGGAATAGAAACAACTTTGACAAAAAAAAATTCAAACCACAAACTAATCATAATTTCAAACTATAATTCTAAAACTAAAAAACAAACCTTGAACACTAACATTAATTACTAATCCTAAAAACAAACACTAAATTCTCTTGAATTTCTTAGCTATTTTTATCTTCATTTAGGGTGGGGTTATATTAGATTGATGACAAACCCTAAACAAATTAAAGAATAAAAAAAAAAACAAAAAAACCAAAAAGATTTGTTTTTAAAGTTATTACTTAGTGTTTTTTTTTAGGTTTAATGATAGTAATAGTGTTTAAGGTTTGTCTTGAGATTTAAGTTATGATTTAAGAGTGGAGTATTGTTTAAAATTTGTATTTGGTGTTAGCTTGATAATAAAGTTATGATTAGTTTACGGTTTAATTTTTTTTTTATCAAAGTTGTTTTTATCAAAGTCGTTATTTACAACCATACAATTTATTAAATATTTTTTTGTGTATGTTCTACTTTGCCAAAATTTTCGAAAGAAATATTGTAAAAAAGGAAGAAAAAATACCCAAAAAACAATTAAGAAAAAAAAAAGCAGAAAAATTAAGACGGATAAGGCAAAATATACACGGAGTTTAACACTGCTAGAGCAAAGGCCCGGAGAAAAACTTCAAGGGCACCCATCTTTGTCTCTAATTTACAAACCCCTCTTTAACCCCTCACAGATTTTTTCCTTTGCTGCACTCACAAATCCTACAATGGAAGACAATCACACGAAAAAACCCCAAAACGCTGTCGTTCTCACCACCGCCAGGTTGCCGGTTTTACCCTTCCGGCGAACAACTCCTCTATTACTACCTCACAAACTAGAACCGCACCTTTCCCAGCGACACCGATGATCTCGATGGATATGATTTGATTGAGTCGCCGTTTGATTTACGTGTTATGCGTATGGTTATAAAGTGAGGAAGAGGCGCTGGTGTTGTTATTCGAAGAAAGGCAAAAGGAGGGAATTGGAGGAGAAGTGATAGGTTTAGAAATGTTGTGCTCGGTCCAGGTGGGAAGGTTGTTTTGGGGACAAGTAATAGGTTTGTTTTGTATTTGGGGAGTTCTGGTAAGAGTGCAGTCAGGACTGATTGGGTTTTACACGAGTATGCTCCTGTTCATCATTTTGAGGTAATTTTAAATTTTGGGCCTTCCTTCTTCTTATTTTTTCTTATAATGTTGAGTAATTAGTTGTATTATTTTGATTAGGAGTTGTGGATTTTATGATTTTATTATTGGAGTTTGTGGATTTGAGGTTGGAATTTTAGGACTACGAACTGAATGCTGGTTGTTTAGTTACTTGCTTTTATAATAAGATTAGGGTCTTGTGAATTGTGAAATTAATTTTGTTTTATGTATTTGTTATTAATCTCGTTTTTATGCTCGGGGAATACTTGGAAGTGTTAGCAGGCTTCACACGTTGGAGCTTATCTTAGTAATTAGTAATCTTTAATGCAGTAAAATGGTCCTGTGCGGTGCTTTCTTAGATTCGAGTTATTTTCATTCCATTCCATTTGTTAATAAGGATACTGCTGATGCATTAGTGTGAATTCAACTATCAATTAAAGACTTATTTCTGCAAAAAAAAAAAAAAAAAAAAAAATTAATTAATTCTGCAACTGGTAGATGGGTCTTGTTTCACAATTGTTGTCTACTTCCTTTCTGCGTTCTTCCTTTCATTAAAAGCATAACTAAAGAAGCAAATCTTCCAGTGGAAAGGCTAATTTAACTCCAATTTAGTGATTTAGCTAAAGTGAGTTTCATCTGGTTTAGTTACTCTTGATTTCTTCTTTCTTTCTTTCTTTCCACTACCAGATACATATAAACACAAACCAAACACTGACACGGATTTATATATTGTTATACCCAGGGATGAATCTAGACTTGGTAAACCGGGAGGGCCAAAACATGTAATTTTGATTTTGGCGGCCCATTTCATAAAAGTGCCTTGAAAGTTTTAGGGAAGGGGGAATTTTGAGAATTTTTCAAACTTTGAGAGGGCTAGGGCCACCCATTCCCACCCCAAAAAAAACAATTTTTCAGGGATACCATGATCAAGCTCACAGTCTTGATTCTAACATGTCAGATTGCTGTGTTATACCGCTTGTCTTTTTTCCCATTTTAAAAAATCGATGTGGCGTGTAGTGATCTATTTAATAGCTTTTCTTGTTTTGAATGAATTTATTATTTATCTTCTCTATTGATTTTTTTCTATTTAGATTAAGTTTCAAGATTTTTGGCAATCTCGATAAAGAATTATTTAATTCAATTGATTTTTGTTACTATTGCAAAACCTCATTATATTATCTGCCTGCAGGCTTCGTTTGTCCTGTGTGAGGTATATGTCAAGTCTCACTGAGGAAATAGCATTCCTGAGAATGTTACCTTCCTGTGCTGAAGAAACAGGAGACCTGTTTCTATTTCCAGTTTCCAGTGTCCATCAGGCAGCCAATCCAAAGACCTGGTAAGATTCTTATGATATTTAGGCCAATTGATTTAGCTGGATTATATCCACCACTATTGTGTCACATTTCCGACCCTAATTTTATTTTTTTCACGCATTCTTTTTCTTGCTATTAGGAGGCACTATTATTTGTTCATACATAGCATGTAAATTATACATGTGCTATAGATTATTGCTTTTCCTTTGCTTCGTGAATGCAAGTGGAAGATTATTGTCAGGGTTTTTAAGTAGCATAGCTTGTATTGGTGTAAAATTTATATGGATTAACATCTTAGCAATATGGCTATGTTTCTTACAATTGCAATATTTTTTTGATATGCTTGTTTCATTTGATCGCAGAAAGTATGATTGGCAGTCAAGACTTCAAAGTTTATGGAGTTCCAAAAATATATGAAGCAATTTGACGGTAAAAATTACATATTTTGACAAATTGTCACAATCTCTGTTTTCTCTTTATTCCTATGAGTCCTCATTGATACTTCGACCTTAGTTATGTTCTCAATATCGTGAAACTGCCTTTTACTTTAATGCCCACTTCTACTACATCTTTTACTGTCTGATGCGCATGATGTGTATCTGACTATATGTTACATATATAACTGTGAGTTCTTTCTGAAGCAATATTTGACATATTATAATGGCCAAGTATACATGGAATTTAGCTGGTTTCTGCGTTCACGTGTTCTGTTTTCTCATGATAAGTCATTTCCCCCCCTCAAGGTGCTAATAAATGTCGTTTTTCCTTCCTGGAGCACAGGTTAGGACATCTAGGCTCATTGATGGTAACATGTCTGCAGATGCTGAAACTGCCCAACAGTTGCTATCCATTTTAGAGGGAGAAAGCTTTTGACTTGGATGATTTTGCAGATAAGCTTGCAGATTGATAGTCCAAGTCAAAAGCTGATAGAATTAATTTTGAAACTATGTAGATATTAACCTCAAGCATCAAGGACAAATGATTCAAAAGGGATTTGAAAACCATAGAAGGAATTCATTGAAAGAGTTATTTTCAAAGATTTGTGGAAACTTGACTTCTCAGGGTTATTGTTGCCTGAAACAATATATTTGAGAAATGGTTTAGAAACCATAAACTGAATTTATTGGAAGAGTTTAGTTTTTGATGAGAAGTGGATGCTAACCCTAATGCTCAGGGTTAGTGTATTCAAGAAGGGGTTTAGAATCCATTGAAGGAATGGCTTTGTCATTTGAGGTGAATGCCTGTAGTTTTCTTTTCTCCCATCCTGTTAAAGGAACTGCGCAGAAATTCTTCCTGTAATTCATGTGCAGATTTCCTGTGCCTGATATGAGGCGTTTTTCTCCAGTAGAAGCAACAAGATCAATGTGTTGGATGATGGCAAGTTCAAATATTAAATCTTTGAGAATCGGCTGCTTCACCTGGCTTTATGATCTTGCTATTGTTCTATTGATGGTGGATTGTTTCTTTGTATCTATGAGAAGATGTTATTTACCGTATTCTTCCCAGCCTTGCCCTTGCAATTGGACTTGTACCGGCCTATGCTTTGTTCTCTAGCATCTGGATACCTATTGTAAATTAATCTCCTCTTCCCTCTCACGAAACTTTGAGCTTACCTTGTTATGTGTTCCATTTCTGAACTCTGCTGTGGCATATTTGGATTGTTTTCTCATGACTTATGAATCCTGGATATATATTTTTATATAATGATGCCGTGCAACGTCTCTTAATTTATGGGCCTTGCTCTGACAGCTGATGTAGAGTGAGATGCTGGCAAATCATTTGAATCGGAATTGGTTATTAGCAGTTTAATCACAAGTCCCCTCTTGCATCGTAATTGTTATCAAGTTCATTTTCCCTTTCGTGTTCTTAACTTGAACTGCTGCTGGAGCTGTACGATCAAACTATGTGGGTAATCTTGAACTCTCTCTCTCTCAATGTTGAATAGACTGATTTTTTTTTAGTTGTAATGTGAATAACACTTGAATTTATTTAAGAGCCAAAACAATAGGCTTTTTTTATTTATTTGAATAGACGTGTAATATGCTTTAAAACACCGAGTTTTATTTATTTATTTATTGCGTTTTTTGGTTGTAGGCTTATAGTTGATTAGTGCCCATCTCCACCTGTAGGGGATTGTGGGTTATTGCTGGGTTGTTTGGTGGTTGAAATACCCATAGCCTGCTCCACCACCAACCTCTCTACCCTTGACAATATATATACATGATACTGCGTCTGCAATACAATAAAGCCGCATCTCGCAAGGTGGTTTGGTCAGTGCTTTCATTGTGAATTGTCATATGGAAGCTGAAAATAATTCCATGAGTACTCATTCGCCTCAGTTTTACTTTTTTTTTTTTTTTTTACTTTTTACTTTTTTTAATAAGAAAGCGTTAGTGCTATGAATTATTTTGGAACTGAGTTACAATGACGACAGAAAGCTGTATTGTCAATGAATCCCGAATTAGTGCCCTGCTGTCGAATTACATCGAGCAAGTGGACCTAGTACGATGGTTTTCTTTTTTTCCTTTCACTCCTCTTTTCTCTTTCCTCCATCCTTCAAGTTTAATCTCTGGGTTGGGCAACTGGCATCCCTTTCATTGATGAAGTATTTTATTCTCCCCCCCTCCTTTTCCCGTGAATGCTTGTGTGACAATTGACGTCTTGTTCATCTTGTGTATGCGTCCAATAACCGAGCCATTATCTGCGGTTTGAACGAGATGGTTGTTTTTCTCGCAGGCCATCCTTGTGCTGTTTAAAGTCAAGACAGGAATCGAGTGGCTGTGGCTTGAGGTCATTAGTCGCCAGGCGATCTTGTGCCCTATCAAGTTCATATGAACCATCTTGTGTTTTTCAGCCTTGTTTTCTCTTATGTTTAGATTTAATTCTGGAGGAACAGAGTTGTCATGTGCTTAATCATTACCAAGGATCCAACTTCCACCTCTCCACATATGCTCACACATGCTGATGGAGGTGGGTCATCTCAATCTTTGTGTTCTCGCAGACCCAGTTGAGGCTCATGAGTTTTGCTCCCTCAAATTAATTGCTTCCATAACCACACACCCACCTTTCATAAAAGCTTTGAGACCTAATCTCATAATTGCCATCAACTATAATCCCTTTTGATAGAGGACTCGTTCTTCATTAACATCCAGCCCATAATCTTCCTCTGCTGCCCCCATAGCTGCTAGTGTGTATTGAGGGAAAAAAAAAGAAAGTCAAATTAACTTGCTTACTCCATATTTTTCAATTATTACATTCAAGTGTTGGGCCACGTGAAACTGGAGCGAAGTTAAGAAGAAAAAAAAAATAATAGATAGGAGTGGCCTTGGCGTTTTCCTTCGCCACCATGCCTCAGGCTGTCCAAGTTTTTTCTACATTGACAATAGCGTTGCAGGTTTCTAAATATTCACCTATTAAAGTGGGAGAATAATCAATCTTATCTCCTTCCGAATTAATATTCAAATAACTTTGAAATGTGCCATTACGCAATGGTTTATCTAAGCATAATCCATGTGGACAGATTAGAGCCCATTTTCGTGGCCAGAAATAATTACACAGAAAAGATTACACGTAAGAAAAGGCAAGGCAACCAACCTTCTTTGAAGGAGAGGAGAGGAAACAAGTAAATAATAATAATAATAATAATAAAAAGGGTGCCCAGGGACCAAAGCCGAGAAGAATAATAGGCCCACGCCACGATTGAGATATGAAGGGCAAGAGGCTAGATTTTTAAAGGAAGTTTAGACGGAACCTGCTAAGGTACTTGCAAGGGAACTTGGGGGGCCTTTCTCAGGCAAAGTAAATAAATACTGCTGTCAATTTGGAGGGCTACTTGGATTCTTGTGACCTAAAGATTGATTGATGCCCAGCTAAACAAGCATCCCAGTTTTGATAAATTCCACCGCCCTCTTCTACGCCGACAATTTACTCGAGACATTTAACCATTAGGACATGTTTTAACCTCCTCCTCTTCCCTTCACCCACTCGCCTGTGATCCATGTGCTTAAGGGGGGGAAAAAAAAACATAACAAAAAACAAAAGCCACGTAACAGGAAATAAGTACGTAAATAGTTAGTCAAAAAAGCAATCAGATTTTTAGGTAAGGCAAGAAAATCTAAGTCATCTAACAACGGGCCCCAAACAATTATTTCAGTGCCACGTATGCAAGATTTAATTTGTAATTTTTGTGACAACTCAAAGCACACAGCTACATGTTGCAGGTCCAGTCACCTAAAAAAACACACATGTGATGGTAAAAAAAAAAAAGAAAAAAAAGAAAAAAAAGGAGGAGTGCTTGGCGTGAAGAAGATGGAAACAACAAGGTGAGCATGGGCCCCGTTGGCTTCGCCGCGCATTGGAAGTAGAGACCATTCTTTCCTCCTTTCTAATCTCTCCTCGGCCTCGCTTTAAATGATAGCCATCTCTGTTTTCTTTCTTTTCTCATTTATTACCATTGCAAGTTTACCGCTGTTTTTCTTTTTTCCAGCTCACATTAGTAAATTATTACTAATATTAATTTCTTTGTTCTTCGTTTGAAAGTTCAGAGATCAGTTATTTTGTGTGTGTGAATTGATCGGTAAAGAGTGGTAAATGTTTTGTATAATTCCAAAATTAGTTTTCCTAATCAAACAGTGAAGTATTAAAAGAAAAGGAAAAGAAAAAGGAAAAAGAAAAGTCACACGGAGAGGAGGGAGGAAGAGCTGGTAAGCGGCCCAAGAGGGGGACACCTCCTTTGCCTAGTTGTTGTTGCTATTTGGTGTTGATGTCGTTGTTTGTATTTTTATTTGAATTATATAATTAATAATAAAGTCCTTGTTTAGAGAAACCGATCATTCTCTCTTTCATCTCTCTATTTCTTGGTGGTCGAATGGGTTATTTAGTAAATTACTGATTACTGTCCTCTTTTAATCTCTCTACCTTTTTCTCCCTTACATACATACAAACATACATTGCATCCCTCATATCTCATATCCTCCTCCTCCTCTTCTCTTCTCCCCCTCTCTCACGCCCCCCCCTCTCTCCTTTCTTTCGGTGAGGGTTTTGTTTTTATTTATTTTTCTCTTTCTTTTCTCGAGAAAGAGAAGCCAACACAGAAGAAAGGAGGCTTCTTCCTTCATTTTTTTGGTGTTGTTGAGGCCTAATAATTTATTCTTTTTGTTTTCTTACTGCAGATTGTTAGATCGATCGGGGTTCTTTTCTTAGGTAAACTTTTTTTCTCTGTTAATTCAATTTTTTAGCTTGATCGGTTGATGATATGATTGGTTATGGTGTTTGATTGTTTGATTTTTTATTTTTGTTGTTATTTCATTGAGCTGCTAAAAGCTAATTTTATGTGGGGGTTTTGTTTGTTTCCATTTTTATAAGCTTTTTTCTTTTTTTTTTCTCTCTTTATTGTAACTGTTTTTTTTAATTAATTTATTTAAAATATTCTTATGTTTGGAATCACTTGATTGACTGCAGAATTGATTTTTGTGCGGTTTCAAATCTCACCCAGATTTGATGAGAATTCGTTATTATTACCATCGCAAATTCTGTATCCAAGAATAAACTCGTCCTTGATTTCAAAAGCTCAACTAAACCTAGCCGTATCCAAAGAACTTGTCCTGTAATTTCTTCAACCTCCAACCAGCTAAGTACTTTTTTTCAATGAATATCACCAGCAAAACACCACATTTCAACCCTAAAGTGAAACAAACTCGCATCTTAATAGCAAAACGCAGTTTCCTCAAAATTACAGTCATCGACCTCCTTGTAAAAATCAAAAGCCACCCGCAATCGAAGAGAGCAAAAAAAATATAGAAAAGGAAGCTATTTAAGAGATAAGACGAGATATGGTGAAGGGAATTGAGAAGAATAAAACAGAGAGAGAGAGAGAGAGAGATGGACAGAGTTCGTGAATAAGGGGAAACCTTTGCTCTCTCTTTTTTTTTCCTCTTTTTTTACAACAGAAACCCTTTGTTGTTATCCACCCATATGTAGAAGACGGAAAACAGAGACCAGTTTAGAACTAAAATCTCTACTCCAAGAGCCAACGTTTGTTTTTATCCTTTTATTTTAGAATACAGCTCTAGGAGTGATATGTTAAAACTAAAATCTTATTTGTTTGTTGTCCAATATTAAAAAAAAATTATTGAATTCAATTGCGCACTAATATCATTCCAAACAGAGAATTTAAATCCAAAATCAATAGATTTCAATTTTACTGTAAGAAATGAATTCAATTTCATCGTGGAATTGGTTTCAAACATGCTGTTAAGCTGATTTTGATTTTGATGGGGCTTTTGGGTTCATGAGATTGGTCCTGAGTGGTTGTTGAGGAGCTAGAAAAAAGTTTGCCTTTTAATCTCTGCTGTGTCTATCTATGGATGTGTTTAATTCAAGCATCCTCTTTTTGTTGATGATGTTAAGAAATTCTTACCCTTTGATTATTTGATTTGGTTGGTTATGAATTTGAGTTGGACCTTCTTTGCAGTTGAGTTCTTTATTTAATCTGATTTTAATTGTCTCTTTTGGTGTATGACTGTTAAGTTGTGGTCGGAATTTGGTTTTGATGTTTGGGAAAGGGAAGGTATGAATAGAAAGCTTACTTGGGTATATGGTATGAAAAGTTCATTGGATAGACCCGAAAATAAATGCTTCTTTACCACAATGTGATCCTTAGTTCTTTGTTTTTGTTGAGATGAAGTTATGCAGGCTTTTGCATTTTGAAAGTTTATCCAGTACTTGAATGATATTCTTGTACTCCCAATACATTCCCCTCATACACTCATTATTCTTATTTTATATAGGAAAAAAAGTGCTCATAAACTATCTTAATGGCTAATAAAATTATAATGTGGGTTGGTTTGGGTATATGTCTTTTGCTCAAATCCAGAAAAAAATTCCACTGCCCTCATCTTCTGGGCCTTGTGAGCAATCCTAAGCTTCTATGCGAATAGAAGTGCATATATTTTCCAAATTTCTAGACAAATTAGAACATATTGATCTTGACTGATTTCTTGGTTGAATTGATTACTTTATTCCTATCCTTTTGGTTTTAGATTTCATTTTCTTTATGGTATTTTTTTTCAGGTGTAGTGCATATTGCTGTTTGTGTTGGAATTTTCTTCAGTCTTTTACCTATAATTTATAAGGGACATTGACATTAGCCCTAATGCAAGGGCAGAGAAGTATCATTGGCTCCTTGCCAGAAACCCTGGACTTTGACCATGGATCCACTTCTGGTAATGCAATCATAGATCAGCAAATTTGCTTGAGTAACATGCGAAATCCAGCAGAAAACCGATTGACGGAGTTTATGCTATCACCTAGTCGAATGAACAATCCATATGCGAATTCTATTGATCAAGAACGGCAAAATTTGAGTGGCTGGAGCTTAGGTGAACCCAGTTCCAGTGGGCAACAAAACCAGGCAAGTCATGATGATCGGAAACTGGAACATGGATGGTCATCTTCTGCGAGTAGCTCTGCTGGAGCTGGTCCAAGGTTAGAAGAAAGGCGATATGAACCAACAAATATTCTTTCGCTAAACAGGGTAAATGTGAACCCACAATTTGAGCGGATTTCCAACCCGGATGCAATTCCACAGAATATCAACTTGAATGCTGGTTTTGCTGGTCATGGGGGTGATAATTGTCAAGTAATGGATGCCTCTGCTATCTACAAGCCTATTGGTGCAGAAAGTGAGCGGAACTCACCTGCTAGTGGTCCAGATAATTTCTTGCGTCCTGGAAATGGGGGATACTTAGTGGAACAGAATGATGGAAGACCAGGTTGTTCATTGGATGGTCGCCGACAATCCTGCAAAAGAAAGGCTGTTGAGGGGAATATTGGCCAGTCATCTGTGGCTGGAAGTTCTAGCTTCTATCAGCGGTCAGAGAGTAATCCATGGCCTGGGGTTCCCAATCGATATGATGCAGGCAGCAGTTTAAGTATATCTGCTCCATCGGAACAAGTGAACCCCAGACTTGGACTTGGAGTAAGAGGACTAGCTTGTGATGCTATCCCAGAATCAGCAGTTGCTGAACGTGCAGAAAGCTCCCATAGAAATTTCCGTTTGAGGATCAATTCTTCAAATCAAGAATCTTCTCCCCCCTCTTTATTTTCTACAGGAAGCACCGTAAGGCGTTCCAGTTTATCATCCTCCCACCGCTCATCAAGACCTCTTCCGATTGATCATTCGTTGGACTTCAGGTCATCATCAGCCATGGATAGTATAACTCCTCAAAATCAGCCAGTTATCCCAGCTCCAGCTTTGCCACAGAATGTGCAATCATTTAGATGGAATGAAAGCTCAAGCTCGAGAACTGGTACTTCATCAAGTTCCATTAGCTTGGATGATAGAGAGGAACCCAATGCAAGAAATATAACAAGACACATATGGGAACATCCTATATTTGCTCCTGCGACTGAGTTGAGAACTTCAGTTAGGAATCCAGCCAATAGAAGTTTAACCAGTGGACAGGTAAGTGGCCCTGGAAATGTTGGTTCTACATCTCGGACTGGTGCAAGCCCAGGTATCCACCCTCTATCTGCCCCAACGTGGGGTCCTCATACCAATCCTCCTTCAAGAAATTCACGAAGACTAGCTGAGTATGCTCGTCGATCATTGTTTTCTTCTGCTGCTGCTGCTGCTGATACTGGAGGCCAGAGCAGTACTCATTCCCCATTCCATTCTGGTGCTTCCAGCTCAGAAGATACAGTGCCTTCATCTGGAGCTGGTAACCAGGGTCTTCATCGACCACATCCAAGATCAGCATCATGGTTGGAGAGACAAGGTGATGGTGTACTGGGAATTCCTTATCCTCTGCGAGCTTTGTCCAGTGAAGGAAGAAGCAGGCTTGTTGTCTCTGAGGTCTGTTTCTTGTCTTCTGTCAGGATTTTAAGTATTTTCATTTAATTTTAAAGGTGGTTTGACATTTGATGTTATCATCGTTTTTTCTCACCATTGCTAGTTGTCATCAAAGTTCTCTTTTCTTTCCTTCTCTCTCTCTCTGTATTTCTACTGAAGGTTTAGTTCTGGCTTATGTGCAAGTGCTGGATAATGCTTTATCAACTTGCTAGGGTATTTCTACTGAAGGTTTAATTCTGGCTTATATGCAAGTGCTGGATAATGCTTTATCAACTTGCTAGCTTCCTCTTAATGAATTATGACTTTGTTGCAACTTTGGTCGGCCAACAACAGAGATTTCTGGAGTTAGGAGAAATTTCCTTTTCTCCGTCTCTCCTTTCAAACATCTCGGAAGAATACAATGCATTTTCTTTCTTAGTTTCTTTTGGATGTTAAATTTGTCAATTAAATTGACATAATAATCATTAAAAAGTCTGTGCTTTGTGTTATGCATTAATATTGTTTTCTGATTTTTGTGCGGTATACTTTGTATTGACTAGAAGTTAGTGAATTTTTTTGGTTTCAAGACAGTCATTACTATTCGAAGTTGTTCCTTTTATAATATAATACCATGCTTCTCTGTGGACATCTTTCTGGTGATGAGTTGGGCTCCTTTAATTTTTTAATGTGTTACTTAAAGCAAGCATGATTGGACTCAATCTACTCTTTTACAGGGTTTTTGACACATACCCCTTCTGATATTTATTTTGGGTTTTTGTTCTTGGTCTCTAAAAACTGCTCTTATGAGTTTTCTTTTCATGTTTCCTAAAAGTGTTTGGAACTTTGAAAAACCAAAAACTCAGAAGTTCTGCTGGTAGTTTTTATTTTTTTAATTTTAGATATCGTTTCTGCAGGTTATCACTAACTCTCCCCTCTCATTCTCAATCACTACCATTCTCCACTGTCGGTTGGCAGCCACCAGTATTTGATTGCCAACCAGTCAGAGGTTGCCAATAGTTGATTGGTCAGAATTAATCTGTTGTCAACCTGTTATTTGGAGTCACTGGTCGCCAGTGGTTAGTTGATGGCCACCTGCTGGTTGGCAATGGCATCCACTGTGGTGGATTGCCAACTGGTCAGAGTTTGGCTGGTAAGAGGTTGATGGTTATCAATTGTATATTAAGTCACCAGATTTTGGATTTCTCGTCCTTGTTTCTTCACCAAACAATTATTGTGGCAAAAGTCCTCAGGGGATGAGGAATTCCCAGTACATATAAAGTCACCAGTATACGCCACACACACTATAACCAACTGTACATTAAGAGTCACCAGAATAAAAACTGGAAACCAAAATCATGAAAATTACAAGTAGAAATTGGAACTTATACCAATTAATCCCAAAGTATTAACATGAACTTGGTGAGTGATTTTGAACTTTATTCGTTGTCAATTTTTTATATCCACAAGTTTCATCAATTATTTTCGTACACCTCTTTTTTCATCCAATGACTGTGTTTTATCTGTTCTGATTATGTCAGCTGCCATACTGAATTTGAATAAAGAAAAATTAATGATGCTTAAGAGGAAGGGAAAATAAATGGTGTAATAGTGTGTTGCATTTAGTTCCATGGATTGATGTCTGTCATTTTCCAAGTCCCCTGATGTTTGTGAGTCTTGGCAAATGATTGTGGAGCTTAATTTGGTTTTTCCATTTGTATAGCAGATTCGCAATGTCTTGGATCTCATGCGTAGGGGTGAAAGCTTGCGATTTGAGGTAAGAATTGTAGAAACTGTGTATGTTTCAGTTTATTACATGTTAAGTGGAAAGATGAGCTGTATGTGTAATTTGCTTTATTTATTTATTTATAAGCTGCTGGTGGTTAATGGCTTGAAAACAAAATCTTTAAGCCACAAAAGGTGGATGGTTATAGCTGCTAAACGATATATATATATTTATATCGGTTTTGATCTTATTATGGTTCTGGAATGTTCATTAGTCACTTTGGTCTGGGATAAGTTGTGGAAATAATAAGGCCATTATCAAGCAAAGTTTGTTCACCATATTCATTTTCCTTCTTTTTAACGCAACAAAAGACCTGGAACCCACATTTTCTAAATATGTGAACTGTTGACCCCAATTTGCATGAGATGTTTCTCGGGCATTTAACTTGAGGCTTTTTTCCGGTCCATTCACTGCCATCTGAATAACATGTTATGCATTCGGAACAGCATGCACTTCTGAGGTACAGATGCTAAACATTTTGTGATTCCCCCAACTGATAATTGATCCCGGGGCTTGTGTATATTATTTTCAACTGTATTATGTTGGGATGAACAACCAGGAAATTTTCTCCCATTATATAAACACTCTCATGCTAACAGATGAGTGAACTCACTTGTATTCTCAATAGTATCAGATTTTTAACTTCCGCTTCTGCTTGTGCAGGATGTTATGATTCTTGACCAATCAGTTTTGTTTGGAGCAGCTGACATGTATGATAGGCATAGGGATATGCGGCTTGATGTTGATAACATGTCTTATGAGGTGAATCTAAGAAACGGTTTCTTGGTGTCTTTTTTGTTGTGGAGACTGTTCTTGTAATGGATTTCTTTTCTGGAATTACAGGAGTTGCTGGCTTTGGAAGAGCGCATTGGAAATGTCAGTACTGGATTGAGCGAAGAAACTATAGTAAACAACTTAAAACAGCAGAAATACTCTGTTGCTGTTGGAGCGAAGGTGGAGGCTGAACCATGCTGCATTTGCCAGGTAATGATTTGTCCTCTGGATTGGTGCCTTGTGAGTCCAGAGGCTTTTCTTTGCTTCACTAATTATTTTCTTCCTTGCAGGAGGAATACAATGATGGAGAAGATCTTGGAACACTGGACTGCGGACATGATTTCCACGCGGGGTGTGTTAAGCAGTGGCTGATGCACAAGAATTGGTGCCCCATCTGCAAAACAACAGGACTTGCTACATGAGAAAGGGTAAAGATGTTAAGGCCATTACACACACGGTTGGTACACTGTTGTACGCGGAAAACGTGAGAGGCGTGGCCCTGGAAATTATCTCATATTTTGGTTACTGGATGGTGAGCGCTGCCATACACCACCTATTCTGGTTGCCCTCATTGTCTTGGCAAGTCGGGAGTCATTTTTTCAAAAAAAAAAAAAAAACACAAATAAAGAAAGAAACATAATGCTAGTGGATGTTGCAACTGTCAAAAGAAGTGGGGATGCAGAAGTGGGATTCCAAATTTATTTATCATTGAAAGCTGGTGGATGCCGCAACTTTCAAAAGAAGTGGGAATTGCAAAAACTGGTTTCATACATTTTATTTATCGCTGAACGAGTAGTTTATGATATCAATTGAATATTCAACTGCCTTATTTTTATTTTATTTTTCTGTTTCAAGTACTGACCTCTTAAATTTGCAATTCTGGAGTTTTTGGAGAATTTGATTGTACTTTTTTTTTTTTTTGGTTACGTTTTCTTATTCAAAATTTCCAGCGTAACTTGCTAGTTCACGGGCACCGTAGCAAATTCTAGAGCTGGATTAGATTAATACAGGAGTATTATTTCCTAGCAACGGATTAGGTACAAGCATGCGACACAAACAAGGGCGTGATGGCGTCCCTTCCATTTTCGTTTATGGACACAAACTATGTGCTGTCAACGTTCTACAATATTCGTTTTCCACTCACCCATTTTTATTTATATTTATTAGTTTGATACCCACAATGGAGGTGTTTTTCTTCAACAAAAAACAATATATGCGCAAACTTGAAAGTTTATGTGCAAGGTTAATAAAATAATTTGAGAAATATATATATTAATAAATGATATTAAATAATTGGAAGTTATTATAAAAATGTTGTTTAAAAAAATGATTAAATATTTGTTTTGGTTTGAAATTTTGTTCTTAAAGTTATAATTTATTTGAATTAATAAAATTAAAATTTATTTTTAAATCGAGCATTATAAAATTAAATTGTATTTTTTAAATCGACATAACTCATATCAAGTAGGGGCGAGTAAAAAAATCAAAAAACCGAGAAAACCAGAAAAAAAAATAACCGAAAAAACCGAACCGTGAAAAAAAACCGATTAAACCGATTAAAATTTTGAAAAAA
>Ga0325410_1004403_pt1 | contig 15760 bp, 5 predicted proteins | sample PopdelMetagenome_16_FD_206182 | JGI IMG/M metagenome (GOLD analysis project Ga0325410, IMG submission 206182) | Populus deltoides microbial communities from Bellville, Georgia, United States - Xylem-PdIQD-R3 | ecosystem: Host-associated > Plants > Phyllosphere > Stem > Wood/Secondary xylem...
CTTGGTATTTAACTTTTCATTCATATTTTAATCATAATTATAATACTTGATTTGAGCCTAAAACACATATCAAATCTCTTAATCATACATCAAACATGTTAATATGTGTCAACCCAAGATTTTTTTTTAAAATTATTTTAAATAATATTTTTCTTATAAAAAAATTAGGTTTTTCCACTAACACAATCCTAATCAAACTTTAAATTAACAAGTTGACTAGTATTTAGATGTAATATTATAATCATGGTTTTTATTTTTACGTGGATAATTTACTTCAAACTTAATATCTAAGAAACTTAATTTTGATATATGAATGAAATTATTTGCTACTAGTTCTTTTATACACGAATAATAAAAAAAGAAAACGATCCTAAAATAACTTGTTAAATATTTTTGATATGATTAGAGATGATAATTTTATTCGAACTTGATGGATACTAATCAAACTAAATGAATAAAAAAAAAAGTATTCAATCGAGTTTGGGTAAAACTTGAAGGCAAAAATTCAGGTTTTGAGTTGAATATAGATACTAATTTAACCTACCCGAAACTCAACCCAAACCTAACCCAAAGTGCATTAACAAATTTAAAGTTTGAAAAAATTACATTTATTCTAAGCTATATATGTAAAGAAAATTAGAGTTGTCTTTCTGGCGTCACTTCCCTTCCTTTTGCTCTCTTCTCAATCCAATAACTTCCTTTGGCAGTGGTGACTATTTTTTCTTTTATATACCAAGCTATATACATAAAGAAGAAACTTAACTTGATTTTCTCACTTATATATGGCTTGTGATTGTTCCTTTTCTCCTCTTGATAACAAATTTGTAAAACTCTCTCCCTTTTTATTTCTATTCATTATAATTGCTTGCTAATTTTGGATTGTTTTAATATTTTTCTTGTAATTATGATAAATTTTCCTTCTTGTGTATTTATAATTTTAAAGTGGTATCTTCGGTCAATAGTTATGTTTGATGTATGTTCTTTTGTGTCTGCCTCAATTAAAAAAACTTTACAACTTAAGATTGTAGTTTTAAGTTAATTGATTTGAGCTCTGGAGTTCTAAGTTAATTGATTAGAACTTTAGATTTACTCTTAGATCTACTCAAGTAATTCCATATTTGTATTACATAGTTACATAAGTATCAATATGATTAAATTCACTTCACACAAATAGTAGTTCAACTGAAGAAGTGACTAAATAATTAAAACAACTTGAATGTAAAGTAAACTCAATAACTTAAGAAACGAATGCTTATATTCATAGAGTGATTCATATTATAATTATATCCATGAATTGGAACTCCTAGATAATGAAACATCTCTTTGGTATTTTTGGTATATGGAATTGAAACTGTAAGCTTACTGATTACAAATAAAAATACATGTTTACTTTACTACAACCTGCTATTCTATCGCCTACAGTTATTGCCTACAGAATTACTGTTTACAAACCATCACCTACAAATTATTACCTACTAGTTTCAGGTTTGAAAAGTCTTAAGAACTTGCTAAAATTGAAATGCAGTGATTTAAGTTTGAGTTGTTGTTGATTTTTTGTATCCTGATCTTCCTTGTAATCCACATTTAACTTTAACTCCTCTATTTTTAGGTATGACATTTAAGAGTTTACAATATGCTATCGAAGAAAATGTTTTGTAGTCGGTTGGTGGCCTTTTATAGTTTGTTGTGTTCTAGGCTGCTGCTTATTTTTCTCCGTGCTACTCCAGAGTTGCTATTTTGAACACTAGTAAGCTTCTTTCTTATGGTCACTTTTATAGCCTTACTATAGCTCCCATCAATTCATTCTCTTTTGCAATTATAATATATGCACTAGTCTTTTCTTATCAACTCCATGATGAGTGAAGTCCTTTTTCATGCCAAGAAGCAAGGGTCAGATTGGTATAAGCTTTATTCCTTGAGTACATTTTTATCTAGTGAGAACTTTAAGTACTAGACTTCTATCTTGACTAATAGATTTATTATTATTCTAGTTCCTAGCATTGTTAAGGCAGAAAGCTATTACTCTAATCTTGTTACCATACAATTTGGCATGTGTCACGACCCCCTGCCATCTTTCTTTTTAACCATGTCAATTCCCCTTTACATTGTAGGTGTAATACCAAGGTTTCAGATCTTGAAATCTTGGAAAAACATGGTAAGGTTATATATGAGTTCTCTGATTTGTCATGTCCAAATCTTTTTCCTACATTAACTATTACTTTCTAGTTTTGGTGGGCTACTATTTGGGAATAAAGTTTCATTGAGAAAGGTATTGCAAAGTCTATTTATGACTTTAGGGTTTTCCTTAAACCTTCTAAAAAAATTACACTAGGAAGTGATAGTAGTAAAGCCTTCGTTATTCTATTTTTTAGCTCACATCTTCGGGACCCCAAGAAGATAAAAAAAGTTGAGACCAAGCCTACTGCAAAATCTATTCGAAGTCAGACCTCCACTAAGTCTGAGCCACCTATGAAAGCTTTCTATTCCTTAAAGAAAAGACAATGATTTAAATCTATTGCTTAAAAATCAACTGTTCCTCTTTCTAACTTATCACTTTTTAATTTAGAATATGATTATAAAGAAGTTCCTCCTCATTGTGCAATCAGGTCATGGACCAGGTCTGCTCTTTCTAAACCTTCTCTAGTTAAAGAGCTTGTTACTATAAAGCTAGTAGCTTCAAAGTTTTCTTCAGAGTCTACCACCAGTGTGGAACCTGAGCCTCCTTTAGAAACCCCTGTGATTGATAAGGCTACTACATAAATCCATAATTCCTTAAGTTTGAAGAAAGATTGTGAACCGACTAGTTATGATAATCTTCTAATGTTATATGTGTTATTTTTAACTAATTATGGTCTCTCTTGTCATATATAAAAGAAGAATTCTCAGCAAATTCTTTTTTAAAATCTATTAAAATCTCCTGACCATAACATTTATGAAAAAAATCAAGTGTCTTTACCATTGTGATCAATAATTCCAGAATTAGTAGAGCATCCTAACCTATATGTATTAGCAGTAATTAAGACACCTCATGTGCCTTTAAGATATGCTCTTTGTTTCTTTTGATGCCCCTAACTTATCTAACATGAATCATGATCTTTTGGAGCTCATGAAGTCCAAAGAGTCTTCCTAACTTAAGCTTAAGTAGCTTGAAGACAATGTAGATACTTTGAAATCTGAGTTGGCTACTATTAGACAATATATTGAATAAAAAAAAGAAGGCCTTAGGTGGATTTTCAAAAAAGCTGACCAACTTGCATGCAAAAAGGGAGTTTGCCTCCCTTGTCTAATTGATTAAGAATCAAATTTCTACTATACAATTTGGCTTTGATATTTATAAGAGTCTTTTTTTAACTTGATTATCCATGGACTTAACTATCTCATATCTCGAAACAATGAGTTTATGATGGGTTCATATGATATGTTGGAAACATTGCTCTCACATTTGATATGTGTGTGTGTGTGTGTGTGTGTGTTTCTGTTAGAATATTGTAGAATGTTGGAGAAATTGATCCCATATTTTAGGATATTTATATTTTAATACCTCTTTATTGGCCTTTTATATGAATGGTGTGTAATTTTTGAGATATTTTCCATTAATTGCTTTTACATGTATTTCCCTATTTATGCTTTCTAACAAATAGGTGTTTCCAAAATAGGTTTGATTTATTCTAAAAGGTCCCTCCCAAGTTAGGTACCATTTTCCAAATTGCCTACCCTTCATTCCAGGGGGAGACTTGCTTTCTAGACTAGGTCTCTTTGCATGAATTCTCGTTTCTTCACTTTTTTATTGTATGTTTTTTGAACTTGTAACTTTTCTTTTTACAACTTGTTCAAAGCATCAATTCTTCCCTCATCTATATCCCTTAACTTTTGTATCATTGCGTTTTGATACCGAACTCTTTCAAACTTAATATCCACTTCGCAAGGTAATACAACTTTTTAGCCAAACATTAAAGCATAGAGCGTTTCTCCTGTTGCAGTCACAAGTGAAGTTCTATAAGCCCAAAGTACGTCCACCAACATACATAGTTTTAAAATTTTGATTCTAAAAAACATTGTCACAATAATTGCGATAGAATTTAAACTTTGATTGCTTGGTTTCACTAGGAGAGCACATAGCATCAATAGTACCAAATGATTTGCCATGACATTTACAATGGACACATTTAAATTTGTTATTTTCTAAACTTCAACCAGTTCATACAAATCTTTTCTCACTTCTCTTCCACACCCATTCTCACTCTATGTTTATGATGATATTAAAGGATTATATATATATAAGCAGCTTTCACATAAAATGAAAATATTAATAATTGTTTTCACTCCTTATAGGCGTGACAATATTTGCTTGACAATACTACTATCCTTAAGTTCATGTAAAAAGCATGTTAGTGACCCATATAATATGAAACTCTAATTTATCTATCAATGCACGAATATCCAAATGTGCATTTTAATTTAGTATTAAATCTTAATAAAATCCTTCTATTGTGCACAACCTAAGGCTTTATTTGACATTTGAAGAATTATTTACATATTAAAATAAATAAAATTATCACAAGAAACTACCTTTAATAGCTTGTCAATAACTCATATATTCAACAAAAAAAGCGTGAATTATACTATCACATAATCATCATTCTTTCTTGAAACTTTACCGTCAAACAATCACAACCCTTTTAGTTGTTACCACTTTTTATCAAAACTTTACTTTTTATTTGGAAATCATAAGACTCTCAATATATATATATTATGGAAGTCATAAAACACCTTGTTTTTTTTATTATGGAAAGTTTCTATCTCATAAACATATTTTTATTAATTTTTCATAGAAAAACTACCATTATAAAAATATTAGATTATATTGCCCTCCATTAGACCTCATTGCCATTCACTCCTAAATTATGGGAGGACGTGCCATTTGTTAATACCAATAATGTTTTATCAAAACTTGGAATTTTTAGAGTTTTTTTAGGGTTTTATCAAAACTTGGAATAATGTTATTATCAAAATGAAAATACTAACCAATAATGTTATTAATGAAACCTGACATCCTAGCATTGTAAATTTTTGTTGTAGCTAAGGAATATATTAACACCTCTAACACACATTATTTGAGGTAAGTTGCATTGTATGGTCTAAAAATGGTTTAAAGATGTTGATGAGTTCCTAACAAGTGATTCGTCTATAACTTAGAATGAAGATTTATGCTCATAAATAAATCTAGCATTTTGAATTAATTATGAGCTCATATACCGAGGTAAATTCTTATAGGAAGAATCCATGTATGTGCCCTGACAAACCTATCTTGGAAGACGAAAGTGTTTTCCATAACTCATATATGATAGTGAAAAACACTCTCATTTAAAATTGGTGAATATCCAAAATAATTATGAGAATTTTCTAATCAATTCCCGGTACTTAAATACTAACATACTAGTAGGTCTAATATTTATACCAGAATGTTGACCATTAATTTTTTAGAATTAAAATTTTAGGATTATTGAAATATTGACCAAATCCTTAATAATTTTCACGAACTTATTGTAAATTAAATAGAAATTTCCGAAAACAATGCTTAAAAAACATTTTCCCACTTTTTATAAATAAAATGCGATTTTTATAAGAATTAAGTCATATGCAACAAACAAAAATTATTTTTTAGTTTTTTTAAGGTCATATTTGTCAAAAATCTATTGTTTTTTTTTAAAAATCAAAATTATCAAAATAGGCTTAAGGAGTGTTTGCTAAACACACCTTTAAACCAAAAAACCCTTTAGCAAAAACATTGCCAGCCAAATAGGATCTTAACCTCTGATAATATCAGGTTGGCCTAATTGAGTTGACCTACCAGGTTGACTCGATTGGTTGACTTGAAATCTTTGGTCCGACCATAAATCAAATTAAAGATATTGATTTGACCCGAAAACTAAACCAAAACCAAAACTAAAACTTAAAATGAATCAAACTTGAAAAAAGACACAAAAATCTTTGACAAAAAAGGATCAAACACAGAAAAAATAATCAAGAACACGAAAATCATCCAAGGTGTTTCTAATAATATGGATCCCAAATCAGACCAGATGTAATCAAAATAAAGACATAGACATGTTGGAAATCATGCAAGGATCCCTAATCTAGCATTCATTCACTTTGATTATCAAAGAATTAATATGATTTTGTCAAAATGGATTTTGATTTAAAACTAAAATCTTAAGATTAAAACCTCCAGAAACTTGTTTATTTACTAGTCAAGTTGCTCGAATGGTTTAATGCAAAGAATTGAACTGAAACTGGTTCAAATCATTGGTTTAAGACAATGTTTTTTCTAAGAACATGAGGAACATTGTTTTAGAACCTAGAAAAATACCCAGATATACTTAGCACTATCAAACCCCAAAAATGGCCTTTTAAGCCTTTAAATACACTGTTTTTTGTCCTCAAAAACCATATTATCAATATTAAGCCTCTTTGAATCCAAATAACTAACAAATAACATCAAATCATCAATAACATACGTAACGTTCTAAAGTTCAAAACTATTAAAGCTAAACAAAAAAACATATTCATGCTATTTGAATTCAAAATTTAACATTTATATGCCAAAATATACTTGTATGAACCATTAACTTGCATTAAAAACATCAAATTGATCAACATGCTTCCAAAAAAATTTAACTTACAAATAAAAAGAACTTACTATTTTATTACAAAATAAATTCAAACACCAATCCAAATACCTCAAATACATCATTAACATGAGATAAAAACATAAAATCAAATAAGCATCAAAACCAAGAATCATGCTTTTAATGCAAGCCTCACTAACATATTATTGATCAAAACTAAAATAAACTATCATAATGAAAGTTTAAACAATCTAAAACATGCTTAAAACAAGAATAAGAATAAGAACAAAACAAACTTTTTCAAAAAACATCAGATTATTTTAGCACCAAAATCAATCTAAAAATGCAAGATGAGCTCAAACAACATCAAAAGAGGTTTAAATATTAATAAAACATTAATAGGTAGGCCACATAGACTCCACCCTTGAACTTTTACGTGGTTATACATTTTTCAAGCTTGCTGGCTATAGACAATTGTTTTCCTTCTCTTCTCTTTTATTCTTTCCCTTTCACTATCTTTTCATTCCAAAGCTTGTTAGACCCGTTATATTAGGCTTTTAAACCTTCACACCAAGGTCTTTTCACAGTGTGTTTGTTTATGTTTATCCTCTTTTTTTTTCATTTTTTAGGGGGTATTTATAAGGTTTTGCTAGGGTTCTTGAAGGATTCAAACATAGATTGATCAAACCTTAGTCGTTTGATCAAAATGAGAGAGTTCTAGATAGATATTAATAGCTGGAACCTCTATCCTTCAATGGTTTTAGGATGGCGGCTTTGCAACAAACTTGATTTTTTTTGTGGTTTTTTCAAACTTGGAGACATAAAAGCTTGTTTGGATCTATTCATGCTCAATTTGGAGGATTGTAACTCCATATTTATTCGTTTTAAGGTGTCAAATTGATCAGTATAGAATTTGAAAATATATTGAAGGCTGATCGGGGATAAGATATTGTTAACTTCGTTGAAGAAAATATGATGTAAATATTTGATGAGAGTAGCTGATCTTTGTAGAGGAGGTATTTCTCAGTTGAATGATGGTGGTTACATTCCTAGAAGTGGTCGGAGAAGCCACATTCATTCGCCTAAAAATGCTTACTCAATCAACAAAAACTACCAAGAATAAGCTAAATAGTGGCAAAACAACACGTCATCTAGGTTAAACCCTAGAAATTAGGGTTTTTAATTTGATATTTGATAAATTTCACTTTAGTTTCTATTTTTTTAATTACACTTGTAATTACCTCTTAAACTCTTAATTTTATGCAATATCACCCCTACCAAACTCAATCATCAGCCTCAAAGTTGGCTGCTTGTTTCATTTTAGTCATTGGTTATAAAATTGTGCATTTTAACCCTCAATTGATAAAAAAAACTTCCAATTTATTCAATTTGGCCCCTTATTTGATCAATTTCAACCCTTGCATTCACACGCCTTTTTCAATTTGGTCCTCGATTTTGGAATTCTTTAATCAAGTCCCTAATTGCTCATTAAACTTTAATATTTATGCAATTAAGCCTTGATTTGATCAAATTAACTCTTTATAATTGCATTTCATCTCTAGACTTTAATTTCTTCCAATTCAAGCCTAAATTGACTTCAAAAATTAATTTTTCTTGCAATTAAGTCCTCAATAAAATTAATTAAGCCTTGCAAAATTCTCATTGAGTCTTTACCTATCTAAATTTGTATTTCTTTACCCCAAATAAAAATATTCTCACCAATGAGCCAATTTTACCAATCCTATACATTTTGGTCCTTCGCCACCAAAATAGATAATCTTCTAGGCTTTCTTCCTTTATATCCTCTTATATTTTGGATTTTTTTTCTAGTTTTTTCTTTTTTCTTTTCTTGATTTTTTATGGGTTCAAAAGTGGATAACAACAAATTTATTTAGTTTAATTTTGTATGTGTTTAATTTTTGTTTGTTGCTTTCTTTTATAAGTTTAAATTTCATTCTAGATACATTTAATAATATTAAGTACTCATAATACTTTTAGTTGAAAAAAATCAAACTTAAATAATTGCAATTAATTAATTAATTTTTTTTTATAACATAGATAGAGGTATAAATACAATAACAATGTCATCTCCTTGATCAAGCTCTTGTAGAGATATGCCAAGCTGCATAATCCAAGAGAGGGAAGCGAACCATGATAACTGTGAACGGAGGAAGGAGGGCATGCCATAGAACCATCGACATAACCAAGCACACCTTGACCTGGAGATACTAAATATAACAATGTAAGCATATGCTCTGAGAGTGATGCCTAATTTGATACTCATTTCATGCTAAAAAACTACCTTCAACAATTGGCAAGGCTGGTGTTGGCATTGACCGTCTCCCTCATAGCAAATTTTTGCACCTTTCCAGAGAAATTGACCGGTAATTCCCCAAACACTATAGTTCTTGGAATCATAAGTTCTGGCAATTGATCACCACAGAACTCAATAATCTCTTCAGCACTAGCACCAAAACCTTCCTTCAATTTCACAAATGCACATGGCACCTCATTCAAAAGAGCATCAGGCTGTCCAACAACGGCAGCCTCTGAAACCTTTGGATGACTTAACAATACCGCTTCCACCTCTAATGTGCTTATAGCCTCTCCCCCTGAGATGATAATATCCTTAGCTCGGTCCTTCATTTGTAAGTAACCATTCGGATGCCTTACTCCAAGGTCTCCTGTATGAAACCACCCACCCTTTAAGGTTTCTTGAGTAATTTCTGTACTTTTCAGGTACCCTGACATCAAAATGTTGCCTCTAAACATCACTTCACCAATGGTTTTCCCATCATTCGGTACGCTTTCCATGGTCTTTGGATCCTTTACATCAACCCCTTCAAGTAAAATGTTGTGGAGTCCTTCACGCCTCCTGATTTCTTCTTGTTCAATTTCGAACGTAGAATCCGATTCAGGTTTCCATGGCCTAATAGTTGCTGGACCAAGAGCTTCTGTCATGCCGTAACCATGATACACATTAAATCCCAAACCTTCAACCTTGGTGAGAATCTCTGAATTTGGCAATGATCCGGCCACAACAACATTAACACTACACGGAAATGGACTTTGGGAACTAGCTCTAGCTGGTGCATTTGCGATGGTGTTCAAAATAGCTGGTGGACCGCAGAAGTGAGTTACCTTGTGAAGAGATACGGCATCGAATATGACTTCTGCCGAGACATTTCTGAGGCAGATATTGGTACCACCAAGGGCAGCCATTGCCCAAGTAAGGCACCATCCATTGCATCGAAACATGTCCACTGTCCATAGAAACACTGGCATTTGTCTCATGTCAAATCTGAATATCTCAGCCAAGGAGTTGAGATAGGCAGCTCTGTGACTGTATACCACTCCTTTAGGTTTTCCAGTTGAACCTGAAGTGTAATTCACTGAAATCGGATCACATTCATTGTTCGGTCGGATTATCCTAAAATCATCTCTCCCCATTTCAAGAAGACAATTGTAATCCAGGTCACTGGCAATGTGTTTGTGGTCCCTTGAAGAAGATTTGTCACACTCGGGGATCACCACAAGGTGGGGTGGGTTGACTTTTTTCTGAGAGAGGAGGTCCAGTGCCTTAAGCACAGCATCAGTGAACTGGTAATCCACAAAAATGAGTTTGGCCTCCAGTTGTTCTAATGTCAAAGCCAATGTGGATGCATCTAACCTGGTGTTAAGCGCAGAAATAACTGCCCCAGCCATCGGAACACCAAAATGTAATTCATAAAGTGCCGGAACATTAGGGGCAAAAGCTACAACCTGGTCATTGAAAACAACTATTAGAAATGACGAGATTTCATTACCATTTTGGCAACATGTAAGACCCAGTGACAGAACATTGGTAGAATAACTTGAGATGACGTGAAGTTTATGAATAATAGACCAAATCTCTTCTGAATTTTTTGATTGAAGGAAACTTCGTTTCAAATTTTTTTTTATTTATTTCTTATACTAATTATTTTCTTGGAATGTCATCGTTCTATTAAGTCTCCATTCATTAACAAATGGAATCTCACATGTATCCAACATAACATTTGTACGTACCACCTGATAAAAGAATGAAATTTCAAGTACAAGTAGTCGTCTATACTTGAAAGTTTTTTTTTTTTTTTATCTTCACCCATCAACATTTAGTTTTGATAAAATCAAATTTCACATCCTATAACAACCTTCTTAAGGCTTAAATATTAAAAATCACGACCCAGTGATATATTCGGACCCAACTATCCACATGTTCAGCATCTAAACTAAGCCCACAACACTAGGTTCATTCCCCTAGTTGAGCCTAGCGGAAATAGGCCTAGATAGCACCAGGTGCTAGGCACATTCCCAACACCCTAAATTAGGTGTCCCCAACATCCCCATAGATTTGGGCATGCACTTAAGCCCAACGTGATTGGGTTCAAGCAGCGCGTCTAAGTTTATTTTTCATCTCTAACCGGATTATGCAACTCCTTTGAGCTCAACACTTCTCTAAGAATTTTTTCAGGACCCCAATCAGTTCTCTCAGTAATTTTTCGAGACCCCCACACAAGTTCTTCAATATTTTATATTAATCCAATACGTATTATTTTGAGTGGAATACAACTCAATAAACCACATTAATTATAGGGGTGAAATGACTTTTCAACCCTTCATCTCCACAAAAGGATAATACTTATTAGCTATAAATACCTCATAAATCCACCAAGTTCAAGATTCACAATCTATTCATTCTTAATATTTTTAGCATACATATTTTCAGAACCTATCTCTCTAAAATATTATTGTATTTTTTCTCTCTACAAAGTTATTAACTTAAGCATTTGATAGTCTCCTCATCCATTAAAGATATCTTTTGCAAGTACCAGCTACAAGCCACTCTGGCTTATTAGGCACCAGCCACCTTGGCTTATTAGGCACTAGCTACCAACCACTTGTGCTTTCCATATCAAGCTACTAGACACATTGGTTAGGGAGAATGAATCAGATTGGTAGAACTAAAATATTAACAATTTATCCAACACATAAGCCTTATTCCTAAGATACTTGAACTTTTCAGGACATCATCATTGGTGCCGTCTATGGGAAATTGATAAAAAAAAAACCATTAGTTTTTAAATTTTTTTTTGACATTTCCAGATCATTTCATGGCACACAATCAAGACACATATGAGCCAAGGCGCGTGATAAAAATATATTCGTTACCGCCATCGTGAGCACTTTTATCCATCCATACCTTCAACAACTTATCAACCAGGTGCAAGTCTTTACTTAAGTCATGTTGGCAACCTAGGGACAAAATCATACCTTGTCACTCTAGCAAGTTTTGGCACCTGTGATAACATACTTAATCCCATCACCATTGCTATTGGTCGCTCTTAGCACCTGTAGGCCGTTGCACTACCAACAAAAACTTTGGTAGAATGACCTTTAAAAGAGTATTTTTTCTTCATACTCACCAAATCCCTCTAGGGTTGCTCATGTCAATACATAACTGTGCACATAGTTGGTATTCCAAACATGCCCCCTCTAATTACTGCAGGATGAACCTCAGTTGCCAATCATGTTGTTTCAAGCCAAACTTCACAAGCTTCTTAGTGCCCAACAGATCACCTCAGCATGCATTATCCTTAATAGGAAGTAAGTTTAATTTGTGACAAAAATATCTTTTACATACATTTCCTATCTACAGATCTCCAGTGTAATCTCGAATTGACACGACTCTCCAATAAGGCTCCCAGGCCTCACAAAATCTCTTAGGATTCATCTCAAATCTCTCATCTCTCAAGTGTAGTCTCAGACTGGTATAAGATTGTGTTTGTTTACTTGTAGCTTTTGCTTTTGTGGTGCAAAAAATACAGTAAGGTATTTGGTAACACACCAAACTGTGTTTTTTTACTATAGGACCCACTAAAAAATTGAGTTTGAAACGCAGTTTTTGAGAAGCAGTTTTTATATGCTTTTGTAATTGAATTTTGTAAAACTCTGTTTGTTTTTACGTTTCAAAAGCATTTTTGAAAAAAATTAATTTTTTATTTTACTTCAAATTAATATTTTTGTGTGTTTTCAGATCATTTTGATGCGCTGATATCAAAAATAATTTTAAAAAAATAAAAACAAATTATTTTAATGCATTTCCAAGTAAAAAGCACTTTGAAAAGCAACCACAATCACACAACTACTAAACATTTTAGACATGTTTTTTGTTGTACATAAACCTCAACCACAATTTTTACTAAACACGTATCTAAATCCAACTAACCACACCTAACCGCACTTTTTTAAAACTTACTCTTTTCAAATCACAACCACAAAAGTTACCTAAAAAACAAACGCACTCTTAGAAGGATTAATCTCCAATGAAGCTCTTAGACCTTACACAATCTTCAAGGATTAATCTCGGATCTCCCGCTCTCTAGGAATGATCTCATATCTTTCTCTCTCTTTAATGCAATTTTGAACTGACACAACTTTTTAATGGGACTCCTAGGCCTTATAATGTCCCCATATATGATTTAGGATCTCTCGCTCTCTAGTGTAGTCTTGGACTGGCACGACTCACCAATAGGGCTCTCGGGCCTCACTTTATCTCCATGGATGATTTTAGAGCTCCCACTCTCAAGAACAATCTCTCTTCAATTAGGGTCTTCCAAGCCCCATACCATTGCCAAGGAAGCCATAAGCCTTCCACTCTAAAAATAATAACTCTTTGGTGTGGGGCTCTCATACCTTATGTCATTCTAGGGAGGTCACATATCTCCTACACTCTATTGAACACTCTTCAATAGGGGGATCTCATGCTTCATGTTGTCTTAGAGAGGTCACATACCTCCCACAATTCAACGCAACCACTTTCTAATGGAGAGGCTCATAAACCTTAAACCATTGCCAAAAAGGCTACATGCCTCCCACTCTAGTGCAATCTCTCTTCGGTAGGGGCTTCTCAGCCTCACACCATTGACTAGGAGGCCACAAGCCTCCCTCTCTCCAGTATGATCTTAGATCAGTATGGAGCTTCCACGCCTCACACTATTACAGGGAATGACTCTTAAGGAGTTTTCCCTTAACCCGTTAGAAACCCTCTACCTTTTAGAAAGTGCTCTAAGTATGGGTATCACTATGCGTTCGCTCCTCTTCGCCCCATAGAAATTTTTCTACGTATAGGTGTTGTCATGAGTTTGCTCCTTTTCGCCCCTTAGAGATATTTATATGTATGGGCGTTGCCATGGATTCGTCCCTCTTCACATCTTATAAACCTTTCTATATATGGGCGTCATCATGGGTTCGCTCCTCTCTACCTCTTAAAATACGTATTATTTTAAGTGAAATACAACTCAATATACCAGATTAATTTATCGGGTGAAATGACTATTCAACCCCTCCTCTCCACAAAATGACAAGATTTGGTTGCTATAAATACTTCTTGAATCCACCAAGTTCAAGTTTCACATTCTTTTCATTCTCAATATTTTTATCATATATATTTTCAGAGTCTCTCTCTTTAAAATATCATTGCACTTTCTCTTTCTACAATTGTTAGCTTGAGCATTTGAGAGTATCTACATCCATCAAAAGAGACTTTTTACAGGTACCAACTACAAGTCACCCCCGCTTACTAGGCATTAGGCATCAATCACCTTGACTTATGAAACACTAGCTACCAGTCACCTAGACTTTCCATATCAAGCTACTAGACATCTTGGCTAAGGAGAATGTTTTAAATTACTATAATTAAAAAATTAACTAATTATCCAACACATAAATTTTATTTCTAAACTACTCGGATTTTTTAAAACATCATCAAGTTTGACCTAAGATTTTATAATTAAGTCGAACCCATCACTTACTAGCTGCTCGTAACCATAAGTCCTTCTAAGTTGGATGGATCAAGTGGTCATGATATGCATTTGAGCTTGTTAAAATGGATGAAACCTTCACAAAGAGGTGGCATGTTCCAAAAAATATATATATATAGTAAACAAAAAATGAGGATACAAATGAAAATTTTCAAAGGTCAGATACTAAGTTTTTGTTGGTCAAATTATCACCAGTAAAGGCTTGAACCATTTGATTGAAGCATAAAGGTGTCTCTACATGCGTTCAACAATTTAGTCTGTCTTTTCCTTTTTTTTCTTCTTCTTCTAATTACTGTTATATGTAGGCAATGCTGGATCCTAAATAAATTTTAGAAGAGGTGTCATGATTGCATGTAAGTCTAGCAAATTCGAACTTAAAGCTTAAGTACAGAATGAAAGTGTTAAAAAAAAAAAAAACGACAAAATGTGAATTATGTAAGGCAACAAAACTATATATAAACATACATACTATATTGAAAGATTACGTAACAATCCCTTAAAATATAGTCCATTTAGGAGCTGTAGCAAAATTCTACAAATTAAACAATTTAGCTGTAGCAAAATAATAAAAATAAAAATCAATTGCAATATTTAATTTGAACTTATTCTCTAATATATAAGTCCATTTAGGAGAATCATGTAATTAAACTAAGCTATTTGAACATAATTTTTAAAAAAAGTATGTAAGAAACTCTTAAAACATATATAATAAGCTCATTTAATTAGGACAAGAAAGCAAAATAACGAAAATGAAAACCTCATCAATAAGAATTTCACATATAGTACTTTATAATGATGTATATTGTTTATGATTATCTAAAATATTATGCTTATCATATATTATTATTTAACACGCTCATTCAAGTGAAAATCCTTTGGGCTTAAAATTTGTATATGATCATACTAACTTGTGCTTCGTTTTTATCAAATAAAATGAAGTATTGAAATTTAAATTCATGACCACTTGGTGAGCGAGATTGTCATACTGTGTTAAATAACCTTCTAAATTCAAAAAACTTTAAGATTTTAAATTAAATTTTTTTTTATAAGACAAAACAGTTTGCAAAGTAAATTTTGTGGTAGTAAAATCACTTTATTTGAACAAAAAGTTGGTAATATTTGTAACGAATCTAATAATGATACTCTATTCACCGAATCATTTTAGTTCCATGAATCATAATTGGTAAGAATAAAATAACGTCAAAAGGACGAGACGTGTAAGAAACAAAAACTAATTTGCCGCCCTTTTCTTCTTTATATTTTATAACGTTCTAGAATATGCGTTTTGAT
>Ga0325410_1004404_pt1 | contig 15759 bp, 11 predicted proteins | sample PopdelMetagenome_16_FD_206182 | JGI IMG/M metagenome (GOLD analysis project Ga0325410, IMG submission 206182) | Populus deltoides microbial communities from Bellville, Georgia, United States - Xylem-PdIQD-R3 | ecosystem: Host-associated > Plants > Phyllosphere > Stem > Wood/Secondary xylem...
ACATCAGCTAGACCCCCATATATATATATATATATATATATATATATATATATATATATATATATGGGCTCGTGGTATAGCTAAGTTGAAAGAATATTGAATTTCACAATTCACTAAATTCATTTGTATTAAGATTCAGGATGTAATTAAATTCAATAATATTGAGTCTGATAGCTTTATTAAACTCATATATGTTTGGGTTCAGCGCTTAACTGATCCCAATGTTATTAGGTATGATTGCTTACTAGAATTATATGTATTTGAGCTCGGTGTCTGGCTAAATCCAAGAATATTAGATCTGACAACTCGCCAAATCATATATACTTGAGCTTAGTGCATAGTAAAACTTAATGATATTGGGTCTGACAACACGCTAGATTTATAAATACTTAGGTTGAGCATGAAGTTGTACCCTAAAATATTAAAGTTTAGCAAATTATTAGATTCATATGTGATTGGGCTTATTTTATAGTTAAATTTAAAAATGTTGGATGTAGAAATAAGTAAGATCTATTTTATCGATGCTTGATAACCCTAGGTTATCACTAAGTTTTGACCCTTTAAAACATCGAACTAGGCTAGAACTGAAATTGCAAAAATACAGTGATCCATCGGACCTCATGATCAATAGGTTTGAAGCTTCTTAGAATCATTCTGATACTACTCTAGGAATTTCCTTTGACTCCTCTCCTAACTTTGAGTGGTTTATTTTTAACCACATTTGCATCTTCCCTTTTTTTTGCTGTCTTGGCCACCATCAAAACAGGTGTCTCAGTCCAAGAAAATGCATTGTTTTTCATAGATGACTTGAAGTTAATTTCAGACGACTTCGCTTTTGTAACATGATCAGCTGAGCCTGTTACTTCTTACCAACACACCTGTAGCGGCTCGTCAGGCCATCCTTAGCTAAATTCACCCTAATTCAGCATCTGCAGATTCACAGTACTGTGTCCCTTTGGACCCTTCCTAGCTCAACTCTTGTAGTGAAGTGAGAACGGTATAGAAGAGGACTGCCACTAATAAATTCAGGACTTCCAAGTTCTCAGGTTAATTAGAGAAGAGGGAGAGTTATCCATTATAAAATGAACCAAAGTCCAGTGGACTTTGCTCTTAAATTCTGGAAAACGATAGACTATAGAATCTTGCAGATTCAATCGCAGGATTTTATTATGTATTACAGATTTTTTTTTCTTGGATTCATAAGAATATTTCACCAAAAAAAAATCTTTCGGGTTCTGTAAAAAACATGAAGCAAAAATTAAGAAGAACAAAATACTGAACTCTCATATATTATTCTATTGCTAGCGGAAGAATATATATAGCAGAAAGGCCTACAATTAAGGGGAAGAATCAGCAACATTAGCTGACTCCTTTCAGAGCACAATTACTGCCTAATTTCTAGAGATTTGCAGGTATTGATATGGCAACACAATATTTGAATGTATTTGCAAGGTAAACATTATCTCGATAAATACTATCTTAAAGATCAACCATTATCTTGATAAATACTATCTTGAAGATCAACCATATCTTCAAGATCCCCCCTCCCCTCAAGGTGGAGCATGAAGATTCTGAATGCCCAACTTGCGAAGAAGAAAGTGAAATCGATCACGTCCCAACGCTTTAGTTAAGATATCTTCTAATTGAAAGTGCGTTGAAACATATTGTGTAGCAATGATGCTAGATTGTAAGTGCTCACGAATGAAGTGACAATCGATCTCGATGTGTTTAGTGCGCTCATGAAACACAAGATTAGCAGCAATGTGTAAAGCGGATTAATTATCGCAGTTCAAAAACATTGGTTGAGAATGAGGCACAGAAAGATCAGCAAGTAGACTATGTAACCATATCAGTTCACTAGTGGTGGCAGCCATAAAGCGATATTCTGATTCAGCAAAGGAACGTGACACTGTGGGTTGTTTCTTGGACTTCCACGATATAGGAGCATTACCAAGGAAAATGTAATAAACAGTAACTGATCGTCTAGTCATGGGACAGCTTGCCCAGTCGGCATCACAATAAGCTTTGATCTGAAAATCACTGTTTGATGGAAAGAAAAGACCTTGACCAGGAGAACTCTTCAAGTAACGAAGAACATAATAGGCAGCATCAAGATGTGGCTGACACGGTTTTTGCATGAATTGACTGAGAAGTTGCACTACATAAGTGATATCTGGTCGAGAAATTGTGAGATAAATAAGACGTCCAATCAAGCGACGATATTGACCCGGATCTTGTAAAGGTTCTCCATAGTCTGAAAACAGTCGATGTTGTTGAGGAATGGGAAAAGCAGCTGGCTTACTGCCAGCCATACCAATTTCTTTTAATAAATCGAGAGTATATTTGCACTGGTAGAGAGATATTTCTTGAGGAGAACGAGCCAACTCTAAGCCAAGAAAATACTTAAGTGTGCCGAGGTCTTTGATGGAGAAGCATGTACTGAGATAATGCTTGAGTTTCTGAATCTGCAAAAAATCATTTCCAGCAATAACCATGTCATCTACATAGACAAGGAGAGCAAGGAAAGATGTACCTTTAATCAAAGTAAAAAATTAATAATCATTGGAGGATTGTGTAAATCTAAATTTTCTTAAGGACAAGGAGAACTTTTCAAACCATTGACGAGGTGCCTGCTTTAGTCCATAAAATGATTTATGGAGCCTGCATACCCGATTGTCACCTGATGGCAGATAGCTTGGGGGAGGAATCATATAAACTTCTTCATGTAATTCCCCATAAAGGAAACCATTGTTTACATCTAGTTGATGTAATTCCCAATTCTTAGCAGCAGCAATAGCCAATAAGCATCTGACAATGTTCAATTTTGCAACCGGTGCAAATGTTTTAGTATAATCCAATCCTTCAATCTGTGTATATTCTTGAGCTATTAAACGATCTTTATAGCATTCAATGAAACCATCTGACTTGTATTTTAGTTTGTATATCCAACGAGAACCAATTGGTTTCTTCTCTGAAGGTAATGATACTAAAGTACTCCAAGTTTGATTCTACTCTAGCACAGAAATTTCTTGTTTCATCGCTTCACACCATTGTTGGTCTGTTACAGCTTGGGAAAAGGTTTTAGGTTCACTCAAAACAGAAATATTACCTAGGAACACTTGATGAGATGGAGCAAAACGAGCATAAGACAAATGACATGCAATAAGATAAAGAGTACCTGAAGAAACTGTATTAGATATGGGCTGTGATGACTTATCTATTCCAGGAAGCTGCCACACATAATCATCAAGATGAGAAGGAACTCATCGAGGTCTTTGAGATCGTGAAGTGTTCAAGGGAACAACCTGATGATCAGAATTAACGACAATAGGCAGTGCAGCTTCAGCATCCAAATTATCTGGAGAAGTTTGAATTTGTGGACTATGATCCAGGAACATGGTGTCTAATGTCTCCAAAGAGCCAAAAATAGGCAGAGGAACAACTACATTTGATTCCTTTGAAGGATTATGAGACTGAAAAGGGAATCTATTTTCATAGAAAACGACATCGCGGGATGTAAAAATTTTGTGTGATTCCATGTCACATACTTTGTATCCCTTTTTCCCTATAGGATAACCGATGAAAACACAAGTCTTAGATCGGGGAGCAAATTTATCATTAGATCGATTTTTATCATGCACATAACATAAACAGCCAAAAACACGTAAATGTGAGTAAGATGGAGGTTTTGAAAACAGTATCTCACAAGGACTTTTGCCAGACAATTTAAGAGTGGGAGTATAATTTATCAAGTAAGCTGCAATCAGGACACATTCACCCTAAAATTTGATTGGTAAATTGGCTTGGAATCGGAGAGCACGAGCAACCTCTAATAGGTGACAATGCTTCCGCTCTACTATTCCATTTTGTTGCGGAGTATCAACACAGGATGTTTGGTGTGAAATACCATTTTGAGAGAAGAATTTGAACATATGACAAGCAGTAAATTCCAGACCGTTATCATTCCTAACTATTTTGATACTCCGATTAAATTGAGTATTAACCATAGCATGAAATTGAATAAAGTATTTTTGTGCTTCTGACTTGTGTTTGAGAAGATAAACCCAGATGCATCTAGAACAATCATCTACAATGGTAAGAAAATAATGAGCACCTGACGTAGATGTTGTTTTATATGGTCCCCAAATGTCGCAACGGACCATATCAAAAGGAAAAAGGTAAATACAGCCCATGGAAGTAGTATAAGCCATCACGTAATTCACCAATTCCAATCAGTTTCTTCGATTTGAGGTCCTGTAAGACACAAAAAGATGGAAAAAATATGACTGAACATTGTAGTGTTTTTGTCAACCTGCTTATTGAAAAAAGATTACATTTGAAAGATGGCATATAAAGAACATGATTTAAAATCATGTTTGACAGTTGGATCTAACCAACAAAATGCACAGGAACAGATGTTCCATTTGGTAGTTTAACAGGCAAATAATGAGAAGGTGTTTTTGTATCAAAGACAGTAAGTGCATCACATGTGAGATGTTCAGAGGCACCACTATCTAGAATCCAATCTGTAGTATCAGATGAGTGAGTGAGCTTACCGACAAAGTTTGCTATATTCTGATTAGTAGAGGGTAGTAAGGACATGAGTTGTTCATACTGTTTGAGTGACATTAAAACATTTACCCGTAGGTTGACTTGACCCTGTAATGGCATTGTTGGATGAAACATGTTTTGGTTCCCTTTTGAAGTTTTTGTTTAGTCTCGCAAAATTTGAAGTCTTTGCTTTGCTTTGCCAACCTGAAGGATATCCAACAAGTTTAAAACATTTGTCTTTGGAATGCCAGGTTTATCACAATATGAACATTTGAATTTGCTTGTCTCTCCTCTTTGTTGTTCTCCTACAATCCCTTGTTGGAAATCTGAAAGGTTTGACGGTAAATGTTGCTGCCTCTGTCGGCTGATCATGGCCAATTGAAGCAATGGCCAGTTACTTCTCTTCTTTGGTTACAAACGCATAAGCCTTGTTAATTAAAGGAAAGGGTTCCATGTTTAGTATTTGGGACCGAATGATTCCATATTGATCATTCAGTCCCATGAGAAACTGATGAACTTTTTTCGTTTCCCTCTCTGCCCAGATTTCTTTTCCAGCACCACATGAGCATGAAGGGACAGTATAGTAGGATGACAACTCATCCCAAAGACCTTTTAGTTTGGTGTAGTAAACTGCTACAGTAAGATCTTTTTGTTGTGCCAGACAAATCTCTCTTTTTAATTCATGAATACGTGGAACATTTCCTTGAGAGAAACATTCCTGCAATTCTCCCCACATTTCATATGTTGAATCCACATAAGCAACACTATCATGCAATTCTGAAGCTAAGGCATTAAAAATCCAAGAGATTACCATTGAGTTGCATTTTTCCCAAGCCTGAATTTCTTTGTTATCCTCCTCTAGTTTGAGTAAAGAACCATCAACAAAGCTCAACTTGTTTTTGGCTCATAGAGCATTCATCATACCTCCTTGTTGGATAATTGTCTCCTTTCAGAAGACAAGAAACAAGAACTGCTCCTGGATTATCAGAAGAATTCAAGAAATAAGGTGACGATGAGTCGTGTTCAAACATCGATTTTGATGTTGAACTTTTGAATGTGCTGGAGGGAATTTCTCCACTCATGATGATTGGGTATCTTAGAAAACAAGGATTAGTATTTGCTCTGATACCATGTAGAAAACATGAAACAGAAATTAAGAACAAAATACTGAATTCTCATATATTATTCTATTTCTAGCGGAAGAATATATACAACAGGAAGGCCTACAATTAAGGAAAAGAATCAGCAACATCAGCTGACTCTTTTCAGAGCATAATTACTGCCTAATTTCTAGAGATTTGCAGGTATTGATATGGCAACACAATATTTGAATGTATCTGCAAGATAATGTTTGATAAATACTATCTTCAAGATCAACCATATCTTCAAGAGGTTCATTTGGCCATAATAACTCTAGGATGGTAAATCTGGCATTTTTTCAACTACAGCCTCATGAATTCGCAAACCTCCCTTCCATCCTCCACACCACAATTCATAGAATCCGAAGTAGAGTGTGGTATCTTGAGCATTTTCCGGAACTTCAAACTGAAGCTTGCCTAAAGGAACTTCCATTTCGTGATCTACCTGCACATCTGCCAGATTGATTCTTGCCCATTTGGCAATTCCTTTCTTCCCTACCTTAGCCATCATGAAAGCAGGAGCTTCTTGCCAACCAAATCTGTCTTCTGTCATAGATATTTTGAAGCTCAGTGCATACCTCTTCCCTTTCGATAGGTGTTCTGGGGTTGAGCCCTCTATTTCAAGCCAGCATACCTTTAGCAACTCTGCAGGGCCATCCGTTCTGTAATTTACGTGTAGGACGTGTGCATCAAATGTGCTCTAAGTCAGAATATTCCCGTTCTGTGATACTTTTCTCCATATCATTGATTATTAAACAGTTCTTAAGAATTGTAATTTTATTTCTTTCTCAAAAAAAGACAGCACTGAAATTGATTAAAGGAAAAATTATCAGTACCCTTTCTCAGGCATCGTCCAATAATCTGGGTTACTACTCCAAGTGATGTGCAATCCCCTTGGCTTAAACCTCCACCTACCCGTATGCTGTAACATAAAAACCATTCCAGCCCATCAATAACACCGTCATTTTCAGTCTTCAGTGATAGTCTTGCATGCATTTTCATTTTAACAATAATCAAGGACAATCAAAGTGGAATGAAATGACCTAAATCCCAAGTTTGTTTATAGAAATGTTTAATCCAAGGGAGACTGCAGCAAACAAAAACTACTTAAGAAATAGAGTTACTTTTAACAGCATAACCAACCTCATCATATTCCACTTCCCCAGGATCAGCTGCCTCTGACATCTTGAGAGCAAATAAAGAAGTCTATATACTAATATCGGTTCTGAGAGAATGCCATGAATCCTTATGAAGCCTTTGTATCCAGGGAAATGGAGAGAATCTTCATCTGTTCATCAATATTTTCCAGTCAACACAAGGACATTGAAACAATCTCAACCACAAAAGGGAAAAGACAAATTCGATTTAACTTTGAAACGAAGGAATCGTGTAAAATGTAGTCGACTTTATCACGAAGAATAGTATTAGAATATTTTTGGTATCTTTAATTATAAAACCCGACCAGGTAATTAACTCAGTAAAATGACTGGGTGGTCTGGTGGGTCAACTCGGGTCAACCCGAGTCAACCCCGGTCAAGCACATATATCAAGCATTCTTTTACTCCCCTAGACAGTACTTTGATTGAATTCACATTCATATTCATTCAGGGTATACGTCTTGAAATGTAGTTACAAATCTTGTGGTAGGAGACAGAATAATTCATTTAACATGAAACTCAAATATGAATCACCACTTCCATGAGTTCTTTCTTTTTCTAAAGCTGCTAGACTACGACTGCCACACCTGCATTTGCCTTGTGTATGATTCTTAAATAGGTCTGGACTAATTCACCATTCATGAAAATTCGCATGCGTCTCTCTAAAAGACGAAGAAAATAGAACATATACTCAATCACTTATGCTTCTGGTTTTTACTAAGCATGTACAAATAGCTTGGACATAAATATCAACATAGGAGAGATAAAGCACCTGGAGAAGTAACACCAGCTAGACACCGATTTCTCCAATTTAGCTAATAGATCTCGTGGTTGTTCAAAGAGGAAGTAGCTAATAGATCTTTTGGTTGTTCGAAGAAAGAAATTAGGTCACAAACTTTGACTTTCCTTTGATGTGAGCTGCAGTGTTAAATCAAATTATTACATATATAAGCTAGGTCTCAACCGGGTTCGCTCGGGTCAGCCGAATCATGAGTCAATCTACTGGGTTCATCGGGTTTGACCGATTTTTTGCTACCACTGGTTTTTTATTTTACTCGGACCGGTTCAATCACCAGGTTAATCAATATCTAAATCATCCCATCAGATCGATCTTAGTTTAATAATTATGGTCATAGCCATACACATTAGAAAAAAATATTTTTTAAATAATAAACTTGATTAGATTATTTTTTTGTATAATCAGACTTTATAAAATTTGATTTTGTTTTATTCAAAAATTAAGTACAATTTAAACTTTATATGCACACCTAACATCTTCTCAGAGAAAAAATAAAAAATAAAAATGGTGATTATAAATTATAATTTATTTAATGATTAAAGAGCCCCACCCCTCTTCTTCTTCCACTTGATTTTCAGTCAAGGGTGTGTTTGTTTGTTTGTTTGGTATGTTTCTTCATGGGACTTTGTTGAAGTTAATGATTCCATTGCTTCTTTTGATGTTGGATCATCAAAGGCGGGTTTTGCTTCTTCTAGGGTTTTAGGATATGAAGAAGAGACATAGGTTTTGATCAATTGAGGGTTTTAAGAATATGCAAAGAAGAACCCAATCTTCATTCCACACACAATCGCTTCGCTTCCCTTAGATCCCTCACCAGCCATCAACTCCACCCATAAACCCACAATCGCAATTCAAACGATGAGAAGAACATCCAAAACACCAAATCTGGAGTCCATTTTTTGAAGTCAGATTTGAAAGTTTTCTTCCAATTCTAGCCACCCTGATTCTATCTTAGCCTGATCTAGAACCTCATTTATCAGCGTGACCTCAAATTGAAGCACTCACGTGGTCTGTTGAATTTCCAGCAGGTATGGGTTGAGAAATCTGCAGGTTTCTGTTTTTTACGCTGTCTGAGCTTGACTTTATCGATCGTTGCTCTAACAAGTTGCATTGGTGAGAGCACAGCTGTGAAGAGCCACAGAATGATATGGTTTTATGAATTCAAGGGAGGCGTCTTTTGCCTTTTCCCAACGATTGACAAGAGAAGTTGGCGTATTGAGAATAGTGGCAGTGTCTATCATAAAGTTGCAGAAGCTTGAACATTTGACACTTGCCCTAAATCATGTCCTAAGAAGTCTAATAACTCAGAGGAGTGCAGAGCACAAGGTTGAGCAAGCAACAGCGTCAGCAAATGTAAGGATAAAAAAGAGGCAATTTTCTAATTACCTAACACACCATTCATTGGGGTCCTGATTTCGTGGGAAACAGCGGCAAGAAACTGCAAAGCTCTAACCAGCCTTATTGTTTCAATTTAAGGTCTTGAGAATTTGCAAAGAGGAAGGTTTTCATAACTTGAAGAGAGAAGATTGATCTGTCATTTGGTTGATTTTTGAAATTTTTTGTTGATTTAAGATGTAAAGTGCAATTTTTCAAACTATAACGGTAATAACAATTCGGACCAAGCTGCATGATGTTAAATGTAATTTTCCCACTCGTAATAAAGACAAACTATAAATTACTAATTTTGCAGATCCAGGAGTGCTGGAGGGCAAAATCAAAGGACAAAACAGTTGGTTTAGCATGAGAAGTACACTTGGGTAGCAGCAAAAGTCAGAAGATGCCCTTCTCGTTTCTTCATCACTTCTTCTCCAGAGCAATAGATGCAGAAGCCAAATCTTCAGCTGCTGCTGGCTTGTGCAGCTGCAATTATAAACCAAAATTCTCATGGAAGATGCATAACAAATGTTACTTGATCAATATTCTTCTGTCCATAAAAAGCTCAAGTGTTCAACAAAATTTACATGCTGGTGAAATCCTAATTAATGATTTTCTGTGTTTCCTAGGCAATTCTGCAGCAAGGAAATTAGAAATGGCTCCAACAAAGATAAGAGAATCTAGTTTTGAATATTTCAAGGCAACACTTCTCCACAAAAAAGAATGCAGTAACTGGCCAGTGTCCATTCCCTTCTAGACTAACAGCAAGAAAAATGAAGACTTCGAGAGTAATAGCTCTTTACTAGCTCCAGCAGCTGCAATCATAATCAATTTCTCAGGATAACTAAAGGTGAAAGGTCTAATATTTTTTTACTCAAACAAAAAGGATAATCAGTTCAGTAACCTAAGATGTTGGTCAAATCCTAAGCAATGGATTCTGTGTTCCAATAAAAATCTGATTTAAATTTTTGCAAGAAAACACTTTTGGATAATCAACACCTTGCCAGTGTCTATTTCCCAAATGGACTGAGAATAAGAAAGATGAAGACTTTGGGCTTAATAGCTCATTTCTGTTGAGTCAATCAATAGCCATACACATAACCTGTTCCCTCACACATCTCTTTGCGGGTTACTTTTCCATTCTCGAGATTTTGCGCCCAAAAAACAAAACAACTATTTGGGTTCAAGTCAAAATTTAGTTCGTACATGTTCCCTCTGATCAAAGTGCTCGAAGAAAAAGAGACTTGTCAGTGTATCAACTTTCTATATGACAAAGGGCATTGAAAGGAAACTTACTGCTTCTGCCACAGATAACCAGTGGAGGGAACGCACAAAAGCATCAACTTTTGAAGGCAGGCTGTCGTGATTCCAATATGTTATGTTCTCAAATTTTGCAGTTATCTCCCAAGTGTTTGAGTTTTGTTCAGACATGTCAGAAGATTTTCATTTGCCAGACTCTTCTTTCCTATGACAAAGCCTGCAGACAACAACAAGAAATAAGTACCAGCTTGAACTTGTTCTGCAATATTTCATAAACTCATTCGCACAGGAAACCAAACCATTCTTATGAAATTGAAGGTATAAAAGAACAACCAAGCCTCAATCCTAAACTAGTTGGTTTCTTCTCATTTGTGAAATCAAAAGCATGCAAAAAAAATCTCAAAAACCATCTTGTTTCAGGTCTCTCGATAGTGAGACGAACATGCCAGAACCATCCTCTTGACTGATTTAAAAACTATTGTGAGGAGATACAATTTAGCCTCCAAAGTAGTTGTTTCTAACTTAAAATTCAAAATTTGGGTGTGCACGTGTGTTTTTGCGTGTTAACATCTGAAGAGATTATGGTGTTCTTTTCTATGTTTCAGTCTTTGAATGAGGTCATAGTTCTTATCAGAGTTTTTTAACCACTCTCCACCCCAATCTATACTTAGTACTACCAGGTAAAAACAATGGTATCTGTATAAATAACTTTCACATTCCAGCTCCAATTGCTACAATAACCCACAAAACACGCTATCCCAATTAAACATACAAAAACAAAAAATATTAATTTGAACCAACATCACAACACTGCCAAATTCTCAATTAATCATATGATCCACAAATGAGAGAAGAAATACTACCCCTTTGAGGAGGGCTTTGTCACAGAACCACCCAACTCAAAATTTTAAGCTATCAGTTTAACTGCTGCAGCCAAAAGGAGGGCCAAAAACCCTCCAAGTCCAAAGAAACCATTTTACACCATTTCACACAATCAAAAAAAAAATATTGGAAACACCCACACAAAAGCAATGACTAAGGAAAAAAAAACAAGAATCAAACCGACTCAAATTATTTCCCACATTATGTAAGCAAGAAACCATTTTTTCCACATATTGGATCATAAAAATTATATAAAAAACAAATTCCGGGGTTACAATATAACATGCTTACCAGAATACCCATTTGGAATAGGAAGTGTGGCACCCTGTAACTTCCTGCCTCTAAAATGAGCTTCCTCAACTTTCATCTCTTCCACTTCTACACCTACAGAAGCACCAAAACACATAGAATTATAAGAAACAGTACATAAACAGAGGGAGGCCAAATGGGCAAACAGGGAACAAAAAGCTGAACTTACTTACCGGTGGGTTTCGGTTTGAAGTAGTGAGAAACAACAGAAGGGCTATCATATTTGATGCAGCAAGGTAGTAAGTGGACTTTGCCTGTTAAATTTGGGACTTCTGTCTCTGATTTCTTTTGATTTATAGTTCCTGTTATTCCTGCTTTTGAATTTCCATCCAAACCCATTTTTGCTGGTTGTTTTCTTGATTTGGATTTCTGATTTGCCCTTGAAATCTTCCGGCCTCTCTCTTTGTGTTTTCTGTATTCCCGCGCTTTTTCTCCTCCGAAAATGGAAGACAGAGAGCCCTAAACAGAAGGCGAATAGATACACAGACAAGACAAGGCTGGCTTGGCTTAGAACTTTAGATTCTTGAGGGATGTACGTGCGACTTGTCATCTGCCCAAGACGACACTAAAGTCAATGGATTTCTTTCTGATGGGGATTAAAAGCTATTATTAATTTATTAGAATATAGTTATAGGCATTATAAGTTCTTTCTTGTGTTCCAAACGGTGTTGGGATAAAATTAAAAAATATTTAAAATTATTATTTTATATTTTTAAATTATTTTGATATCCTATATCAAAAATTATTTTTAAAAACTAAAACATTATTTTAATATATTTTTTGAAGCGAAAAATACTTTAAAAAACAACCACTAACATATTTTTAAATACCCCTAAATATAATTTTAAAACCTCAAATATAACGAAATTGAGATTAAAATAGCCAAGTCATGGATGGATGGATGGATTGAGAAGGTAAATATAAATTAATTCTAAAATAATTTAAAAAAAGTATCAAAACAATCTTGTTAAAAAAAAAAAAAAAAAGGAGTTCTATAAGGGATCATATCTAGTCAATTTTTTCTTTATTAACCGATCTAAACCCTGAGTTTATTATATCTCTCGAGTTTATTATATCTTAGGTTGATCCACTAATACCTTATATAGGTAAACAAGATTCGAAAGTTGAAAAATAAAGCATACATTTTTAATCAGCAAGTGTGTGTCTATATTATAGAGATTTAATGGTGATAAAATCATGAGGAGAGGTGTTTAGGAGGATGTATCACGCAAAGTAGCTGAGCCCTACTTTCCGCAAACCGGGTAATGAAGAGTGAAACTCTCCACTGAACACCTACATAGTGGAGTTACTCCACTGTTCACGAGAATGGTGGTGCATGATTCTGGCTGGACCAGGTCCGATCCAAAGCTAAATGCATTAAACCGGGTCTGACCTAATAAAAAAATTAAATTTTATTTTTTATTTTTTATTTTTAATTGTGTTTTATTGATGATGTAGAATTTGCAGAATTTGAGCGCAATTCCAATTTTATTCCTGATTATATTTTACCCGATGTTGTTGCGCGCTTAAGAAACCAAGGAAACTGTAGTCCTTGTCGGATGTATTTCATACGTGATGGAATTGTAGATAGTTTAATTGAACAATAAAAAATATTTTATATAAAGTATTATTGATTTCATGATGTAATAGCAATAGTTAAATTTACAATATTTAAATTTAAAACCATTAATATATATATATATAACCTTAATTTGAAAAGTAATTTTTTAACCAAATATATTAAACTACTTTTTGTTCAATCTCAAATTTAACCACAGTTTTAACCAAACATATATAAATATCAAACCAACCTCAACTAAAAATATTTTTTATAAAATATTTTTTTTTTCACTGTACGAACCAAATAAGCAATTTTAGGATGGATAAATCAGTTCGTTTAATTAATTAATTAATTAATTTTCAAATACATGGATAGCTTAAGTGATTAAGATCATCGCAACCCTTAAAAAAAGCTTGATATGTACACCAGATGTTGAAGTGATAATCATGAACATGCTACTCCATTTCTAAAAGAGTCTTTGCTGATTTGAATTAGTAAATGAACTAAATCAAATTAAATAATTTTGTGTTCATTAACGAATGACACTTTAATTATTGCCTAGAAGAAAAACAATGGCAATGGCGGATACTAATCAGTTCAATTACGTGAATTTATGCTTCATGTCAGAATCTAGAGGAGTAAATAGCGGGAAAAGAAATGAAACATTGCTGAAGCTCAAAATCTTCACTGGTTAAATACTTAAATTCCATTGCAGCAGCAGCAGCTTTAAGGACTGAGTAAAAATCTGCCTTCCAAATTGCATAAATTAACTAACTTGACAAGAGACATCTGCTTCCATTGCATTAGCAACTACAAAGTCTACAATGTTGGTCAGCATGAAACGTTGATCTTATATAACAGCTCTGCAATTACATTTATCGGCTAATATTACTAGATACTACAACAACATACTTTCCTACAACATTTGTGAGCATTACTTCTGATGACAAGGCACGGTCCTAAGCTTCACAATTTGAATCTTTACATTCAAATCTTGAGCAGAGATCACTATCACAGGAAAAATCTTCAGCCCTCAGAACCAGTGAAATAAACGGGACTATCTAGTTCACCCATGCTTGCAGAAGCAAAAGATTCAAATGATTCCATTGATGAAAGGGAAGAAGCAGTGTCATCGGAGTCTGAGACCATTTCATCATGTAGGATAACATGGTCCTCGTCAATCTCAGATGCGTCTGACCCAGATGTTCCTAACAGAAGTTTATTGATGGCTGTCTTTGCAGTTTCAACGAACCATTCATCCTCAGGAAGTGCACTGTGCAGAAAAAAGTTGGAAAAATCAGTTGCCAGTAGGAATAGCAGTGTTCAGTGGAAATGAACTACGAGTACCTTTGTGGATCTATGCCTCTAGCTGAAAAGGTCCTGATTGCTCGAGTAATTATAGCTGATGCAATCTGTTGCACATGTCGAGATGGGTAACCGGCAAAACAAGCAATTTCAACAGTGAAATGCATGTCAAGTATTAGCTGCAAAAACAAATTCAAGTAGCTTAGAATACAGAGTAGATGGAGAGCAGTTAACAAGGAGATCAAATCAACCCAGTTGATGGACCAAGTCACTGACTCATTGGTTAAATTTCAATTAATCAACTTTTCAATTTCCAGACTTCACAATACTCAATTAATCCTGCACTCTTAACTTGTGATATAGAAGGAAGATTATTCCTTACAGAAGTTATTTAACCAAGGACAAGCTTGGGTCGAGGAGAAAGAAGAAAGATCATCCTTTGCTGAAAATAATTTTCTAATAACTGGGAAAGAGCAGATAATGCATTATGACCAACACAAAACAATTTTAATTCCTAAAACAAAGCGAAAAACTGCATCCGAAAACACAACACCACACCCCAGAATCCTCTCGGAGGGAATAACAAAATACCTGCTGCAAGCCAAGTGGTTTGAGTGGAACTGATTCATCCTCGAATACATCCCAGAATTCCTGCTCCTCAGACAGCCACATCACAACAGTCTCTGTTAGCCTAGCAAGCAAATTTTTCTGTATTTTCTCTCTCCCAAGCAGCACGTCTCCAGCCACAATTGCTAATTGCTGAAGCTTTGCAAATAAGGCCTGCAGTAAAACATATCTTCAGTACCAAAAGTACACTGGTGCAACAATGCATATTAAGCCCAATTTCTGCTTGGTGGCTCGAGTGAGAGAAGGGGGTCAGATTCAAGATCCTTGGCCTGGTTATGCATTTCTCGACAGCATGTTTTAAGTTGAATTGCAACTAAAATAGAGTCAGATCAAATCATCCACACAATTTGATACTACTCAAAAAGTTAAAAACAAAAGATCACAAAGGACTAAAAAAACTTGCATAGAGTGCTAAAGAGCATGGAGATTTGATTTTTCTTCAAGACACGAATATTAGGTGTGCTTATTAAATGAGAAATTCAACACGAGATCTGAGATCTAATGAGTATATCATTATTGATTCAATCCAATATCTGGGAATGGGAATAAGTTCAGCAGTGGAAATGACAGGTTGATATTCAATATTTAAAAGTTACAAACTTGCCTTTAGAAAAGAAATGGAGATAGTGTAAAGGTCAGTATGAATGTGATCACAACGACAGAGGAATCAGATTCGTGAAGTGGCCTAAAGTTACAAGGATCACGAGAAATTAAGATAACCCATTACACTTCCAAGAGTAGCATAACATAATAGACCTTGGGGGGGGGGGGGGGGGATCAGTAATAGGAGAAGAA
>Ga0325410_1004406_pt1 | contig 15757 bp, 8 predicted proteins | sample PopdelMetagenome_16_FD_206182 | JGI IMG/M metagenome (GOLD analysis project Ga0325410, IMG submission 206182) | Populus deltoides microbial communities from Bellville, Georgia, United States - Xylem-PdIQD-R3 | ecosystem: Host-associated > Plants > Phyllosphere > Stem > Wood/Secondary xylem...
TTTTTTTATTTTTATTTTTAATAATATCAAAAAGTTCAATTTATTAAATGAAAGAATTAGTACAAAATGAGAGCCACACATATTGCAGTGGCCTTGTTAAAGTGATTGTTTGTAAATGTGGTTTGATCATGTTTTTTAAATTTTTTAAAGCTTTTTATTTTTATTTTTAATTAATATTTTTTTTATTATTTTGAATTATTGATATCAAAAATAAAAAATATTTTATAAAACACCTCCCACACAAATAACAAACAATAGGTCCCAACAATCAAAAAGTCACTCAGGATTAGACTCTATTTGTTTTTGGATTTCAAAAGTATTTTAAAAAAAATTAATTTGCTAACAAATTCCCTTTTGGGTTTTTTTGAATTTTTTTTATTATTAACTCTATTGGTAAATACCAATAAAAATATGTTGATATATGTATTAAGGGAATCTCAATTAAAATAAAAAAAATAAAAAAAACCAAATAGTTCAGCATGTAATAAGTTTTTACACTTTAGGTTTTGTTCATAATTAATTAAATTAGTTAATTGTTAATTGACTTCATTTGGTTATTTTACTTGTCAATTGATTTGGTGAATTATATGTAAGTATATTTGTTTTTATGTTTTAAAAGTATTTTTTAAAAAAAATTAAAAGTGTTTTTGTTTTAAATTATTTTTTTGTGTGTTTTTAGATAATTTTAATGTTTTGATTTCAAAAATTAATTTTAAAAAATAAAAAATATATATTATTTTAATATATTTTCAAGAAAAAAAACTTTAAAAATAATTAATACTATACCATTATCAAATAAAAAATACTTTAAAAAATATTTACTACTGAAGGTATATACCTGGCAAGGAAGAAGTCACATAACATTGACCAAATCAAAGTCTGCAATTACTAATACATGTGCAGTAGACAAACTATGGAAACCCCGGTGAAGCCAGATCACAGCCACCAACCTCGACGTTGGGCGTACGCAGGGTGATAAATGAGTAAGGGGATTTGTTTGTTTTTTTAATTCATATTTTAGAATTAGTATTTAATAGAATTTGATTTTCTAATTAAATACATTAATGTAATAATATTAAGTATGTATTCTTAAAATTATTAAAAAAAAACTTAATCTCAACTAACTTTGAAACTAATTAAAGATGCATTGATTGTTAAGGGAAAAAGAAACACAAACAGCAAATAAATACTCCCACTTACATATTCCAAAGCCATTAAATGCATCCTCGAAATGTAATTAATTAAAAATATTAAAACATGACAATGACGTAGAGATGGGAATTATTTGGAGTGTTTTTTTATATAAATTATTCCTTTTATATATATATATATATATATATATATATATATATATATATAAATATAAGTTATATACCAACCCATCATTTTTTTTTTCATTTTGACTATTTTAATTAAATTTATGACTAGTTCCAATACGACCGGGTCAATGGAGCCCTGAGAGTTTTTCCTTGCATCTTTCTTTTTAGTTTTTTTTTTTTTGAAAGGCAAACAAAATATTTGCAGAAAATTCATAGTAATAAAACAATCCAATATCTTAATGTCATTTGGTTGGATTTGAGCTCTCCACTCATCTCTTTCATTATAATTGCAAGGGCGGTTAATAGGTGAAGGCTATAGTGTGAAAAGTCTTTGATTGTGATTTTTATGGATGGTTTAAAGTGTTTTTTTTATTTAAAAATATTTAAAAAAATATTTAAAAAATTTAATTCTAATACACATCAAAATGATTTAAAAATATAAAAAAATAAATTTTAATAAAAACACAGCTCAATAATGCATGTAACCAAATAGGCTCGTAATTTCATTACAAATATATAATTTTCCTTTGTAATTTCTCAAGTGGAAAGTGAAGAGAGATGTTTAAGCTATGTATGTTAATTCCATATTTTTTTAATTAAAACTTTCATTTCATATTTTTTCATTAATTACATTAATTATTTGTTGATCGAATTCATTTGTTTATTTTGCAGATCCATTTATTTGATGAATTTTATGTAAATCAATCAATGTTCTCAAACTCTTCATATTAGCCAATTCAGCTTGATTTCTACAAAAGAGCTGCATGTATATTTCCACCATCTCATTAAATGACTGGTCCAGTTCTAAATGCTTCCTTTGTTGCCGAAAGATTGTGATGATTCGCCTAATAAGTGATTTCTGATGAAGGGCTCAGCTTAGCAAGCTTCTCACATACTTCCTTCGTGGTTGGTCGGTTTACTAGTACCATGCATGCTATTTAGGCATCCACAAGAAAAGAAATTTTCAATGTAAAAAAAATATTAGGGTATAAAAACCTAATTATAAAAAGGTAAATAGAGCAATTCTAAGTTTGTTTGGATTATCAAACAATCTAATTATAATCTAATAGAAGGAAAATTACAAAAAAATAATAAAGCAAAACTCAAAGAAAAAATATAAGCTTTTAAAAAAATATTAAGTAAATTTAGATGAACTTTCTAAATCTAATTTAATATCTAAAACCAACAACTCGCTAAATTCTAGACCCAAATTCAATAAAAAAATTTAATTCCCAATCAATTTAATTTTACACGATGAAATCGTTAAAAAAATATTAATAAAAAAGCTTGTTAAAACAAAAAAAAAAATAACAACATAACAAATCAGGATAAGATTTGAGAAAACAAAACTCAAAAAACATAAAATTAAAACAAAAAAAATCCTTACAAAATAAATAATAATTAAAAGTATGAGTACAAAATAGTAATTCATTTTTATTTGGAGTGTTTTCTAGGCCAACTGTACGCATGCTAAAAGCACAACAAGAGGATATTGGCACCATATATGACCTAAATGCTAGAAATCCCTATTAAGATTCTCATTCACTTTATTCCAAATCTTTTTACATAAATTATCCTAGTTCCTTTTTTTATATATAAGTTATATACCAACCCATCATTTTTTTTTTAATTTCGCCTATCTTAGTTCAATTTATTAAATGAAAGAATTAGTACAAAATGAGAGCTATGCATATTTTAACTGTTTTACATATAAAATTTATATGATACAAATGTATATATGCCAAGCAAAATTTTAGATCAAGTTTGATAATATTTATATCAAATCCATTATATATATATATATTAAAAAAAACCTCATTTAATTATATTTGAATTAAATTCTCATTCCTAGCTATTACAAAAAGTCACCCTTGTATATGTCAAAGAACACTCGATAATTAAGGTTTTATCAGAACATGGTTTAATATCTAAACCATTCAGCACACTTTCAGATTCCGTGTCCCTAAACACAAGTACTAAGATTCTTTGAAGAACTGGTCTTTGGTTAGCCAATTCAGCTTGATTTCTACAAAAGATCTGCATATATACTTGCTTGATCTCATTAAATGACTGGTCCAATTCTAAAGCAAAGAAAAAAAAAAAAAACAACATAACAAATGAGGATAAAATTTGAGAGAACAAAACCCAAGGAAGATAAAATTTGAAAAAAAAAAAATAATTTCATACAAAATAAATAGCAATTAAAAGCATGAGTACAAAATTTGAAAGATTAAAAAATCATAGGGGGTGAAATAAAAATATTTCTAATTTGATAGATTATTTATAGATTAAAAAATAAGAGGGAGTGATATTAAAAAAAAAACTATAGAGGTTTAACCCAATAGAATTAAATAAAAAATAATAAAACAAAAAACAAAAAAAAGAGGATAAAAAATAATAAAACATCATCTTAAAAAAGAGAAAAAAAAAACCAAGCAAGCTTGGGTAAATATCTTAAACCTAGTTTAATCTCTAAAACTTGTAACTTGTGAAATATTGATCCTGGACTCAATTAGCTCAATTAAGAAACTTAACTCTAAACAAATTTAATTTTGAATAAAGAAATCATGGAAAAAATATTAATAAAAAACTTACAAAAGAAAAAAAACAACAAAAACAATGGAGATAAAATTTGATAGAAAAAAAAATTAAAAAAAATGATCCTAAACAAAATAAATAGCAACTAAAATAATAAGGACCAAATTTGAAAGTTGAAAAAATTATAGGCGGAAATTAAAAAACATTTGTAATTTGATAGATTATTTATCGATTAAAAAATAGCAGATGGTGAAATTGAAAATATTTGTAATTTGATAGATCATTTATATATTTAAAAATTATAAGGGAGTGAAATTAAAAAAAAATTATAATTTAATAAATTATTTATAGATTAAAAAATTATAAAGGGGTGAAATCGGAAAACACTTGTAATTTCATAGCTCATTCTAAAATAAAAAAAGTATTAATCAAAAGGATATGGACAAAATATGAAGAAAAAAAAATTGAAGACGGTGGTCTGAATTTTTGCATGGGTTGCATAAATTTTGTGGAGAGAGAAGGAAAAAAAAAATAAACTCTGACGTCAAACCAGCACACCACAATGTAAAGAGCGCTGAGATCTTTTAAACACCACCTTGAAAAGCTATTTTTGATGGCCAGATAGTCCCACACGCGCGGTCTAAATGATGCGAGGACCACTCACACACTGGCTAATACGTTATACATGCCAACAAGTTTTTTTTTAAATAATATTTAATATATGTTAATCATAATAATAATACCAAAAAAAAAACCTCAAAATCTACAACAAAACTAATATCAAATGAACAAAATAACAGAGTTATACTTTTTTTTTGTCTCAAAAGATACCTAAGTTATTAACTATTTTGAAAAGAATAAAAGGGCAAAAACACCCCCAAGACTAAATTATAAGAGTTTTGTATTCCAAAGCCATAATAGTAATTTTACTGTGCAAAATAAAAATGAAAAGATAAATATAACTTCATATGATATGTTAAATACATGTTGAAAAGACAATTTTACATTCAAAGCTTAGTTTATTGTCATTTTAGTCTCCGAACACATTCTTGTGATTGACCAGCAAAACAAGGCTAATTTCCTTTTGAAATTCCTCGTTCATCTAAGCCTTGTCTGCCCCTTTAAACTTCTTGACTGCAGCCAAGGTCTTATCTGCTAAAACTCCCTTGAAAACAGAACCAAAACCACCTTCCCAAGTTTCTGATCATCAACATAATTGTTGGTTTCTTTTGCCTCACCGAAAATCCTTGCTCGCTGATGCTTTAAGCCATTCCCTCGTTCTCTCTGAAGTTCTTCTCCTCCTTTTTTTTCTTTTCCTGCACATCATGTAGAATTGTAGACAAATAATCACAAGGAAAATTGTTGCTCCAATAGCTGCAAAACAATGTCAACGAAAGATGTGTGTAACTTACAAAACGAACCAATGGAAAGGATACATTTACTATCCTTTTACTAAGTGATGAGCATTTGGATCTCCTCAGGAACCTGAGAAGATTCAAATCCAATTATTTTCTATTCTATTGTTTTACAGTTAAGAGTTTCCAAAGTAGTGATAGGCCATTAATGTTACTTACAAGCCCATCAGCAATAATGGGCTCAATTTGATAGTAGACCTATGGACTCAGAGAAGGCCTTTAGGTCCATAGGTCTATTAAATTGATTGCAGATCAACTGGAAGCAAGGCTCCATCTGCTCGTAATAAAAAATGATGTAAAAAGTATAGTTTTAAGACCCGGTCCAGTGGCTGGCCTGGTCCGTGGCCCGGGTTTGGGTTTTAACCGGGTCACCGAATCGATCAGGTCAATTTTTTTTTAAAATCAAAACGACGTCATTTTAGTAAAAAAAAAAAAAAAACAAGAAAAAAAGTCAACGAGTTGCAATCGGGTCTTGCCAGATCAACCGGGTCGCCGGGTCACATCGGGTTTTTTCTTATCCTATTTTTTCTTCAACTCGGCTCGGTTCCAACTTCGGAACGGCCGGGTCCCGGATCGACCTGCCGGGCCGGGTTTCAAAACAATGGTAAAAAGAGTTCGCTTCATTTGATGGCAAATTTACCCGCCTTTGTTGTGTATAAATCTAGTTATTTGACCCGAGCATAGTCACGGATATAAAAAAAATAAGTATATAAGCTTTTTAAATGTATTTTTTTACAAAAAAAAATAATTATAAATAAAAAATTCTATGAATACATTTAATTAAATAAATAAATAATCACATATACTAATTAAATACTTAGTATTTTACATCGAGTAAAAACTATTATTGTTAATCAAAAAGTGAATACTTACAAATAATAAAATATAATAAAGATTATATATTTTAATAAAGACTTATAAGAAAACAAGCTAATTTTTAATATAGTAAAAAAATGAGGTAATGTTACAATTGTCACAGTGAAATATCATTTCATGAGTCTTTATATAATAATTTTATAAAAAAAAGAGTAAAGAAAAAAAATAAAAACAAATTTCAAAAAAATAAAATTAAAAAAAAATACATATAGGTAAAGTACATAGTAATAAATACTCTAAGTGTAAATAATAAAAAATAATACTTAAGCATGAATTTCAATTCAAAGAATGCATCTAGAGGCGACATGGATGCCTATAGAAATCCAATCAGTAGCATTCATCAACAATACCAAGAAAGAAAATTTTCCAATAAGTAAATAACAGGAGTGAATATATTGAAAAGCATAATTTCCATACATGCCTAGGTGTTCAGCATCTATTTACAATCTTGGGATTCCAGCAAAAAAGATATAGTTCATGGTGAGAGCTAACAAATATATTGCAGCAGTGTCATATAGATCAATTTGTCATCGTTCATTAGAGTTTGGCCGCACCGACCGACAAGGATGAATGAGTTAATTCAAGTCACGGTTTATCACCAGCAACCGATTTCACCAAGAGCAAGGATATAAAATTGGCAGATCCATGAAAATGTAAATATACTTACAAAAAAGAAAGAAGAAATTCTCGTGTGTTAAAAAACTTTCTGGCCTTATTCTGCATTATGAGAATGGCCATGCTCGAAAAATTCTAGTGCGTCTTTCTTGGAGACAACATTGACACGTACGGCTCACCCTGTTTTTGTGTGTTCACCCCATGCAACCTTCACAAATTCTAGCTTGAAAGTGGTGGTTATAAATTGCGTATTTGTCATATCAGCCAAGCGACGGATCATGTCTAGCAAACAATGTAATCAAGGATCTCCTCTAAAGGATATATCAGATGAAAAACAATAGCTAAAATCAATACAGAGCACACATAACTACACACCAACAGCCCTTAAATCATCTTTATAGGGCTGACATTTCTATTTTCATTGCACGGAGGTACAAGCCAATATCTTGCCATTCATATGGTTAAACAATATCAGATGAGTAGTAGTCTCTTAGAATCTTGCTGTCAATCAAATTATTCAGATCCAGTAGCAGATTAAATGGCCACTTGCCCCTATTGAAGAATAACCCTCATCAAATCTAGACACAGATAAATTTCATATGAACGAAGATGGAAAATATTACACTGGAATAGAGCATGCAACAAAAAACTAACACTATGCACATATCTGCATATATACAAGCATGTATTCAATTATGCACGAGTTTCCCATTAGATATAAATACCTACTTCCACTTTAGAAGGCTGAAGATCAACTCCCCTCAATGAGTAGCAGCAACAGAATAGCATGGCAGGAAAGCAAAATTTACATCCGACTCCATACTGATAGATAAAAAAAGACCACAAAAAGAAATCATTAAAGCTCGAGGGAGACAGCAAAATAGAATACATGGAAATAGGATACTTCCAACAGCAGTCCTGTACTGTGGATCCAATGCTGCGTCTTTCTCGTCAAAGAGATATATAAAAGGGAGGAGCAGGATCACATTGTTGCATGGAACATATCAATGTCAGGGCTACAACAGTTTTCTGACCCCTGACAACCGTTTCATTGATTGTGTTTCCCCTTGCCCTGTAAATAAGCATGCCCATATTCTCAGGTATAGAAGATACCGGGGCAATATACTTTTGCTCACCATGTTTATTAAAAGGCAACATGACAAATAAAAACAAGATTTGCATGCATTTCATGGAGAAAAATATTTTTTAAAACCAGCTGAAATCCCAATCTTACCACTTTTTCCATGTCAATAAACAGAAAGTACTGAAGTAAAAACCTATTTATTATATATCCAATTAGGGACATCTAATCTGTCTTTTTTTTAATTTATTTCTATCTCCTTGTTTCTGTAAAAAAATAAACACATAACTGAGTGACAACAAATACATACCTTCATTATCACACCAACATATTTCACAACCCTTCCCTCTAGATCTATTTCATGAGGTCCATCATCGTCATAATTATTATCTCTGTTATCAACATCCTGTCAAGATACCATAAAATTTATAGAACTATTTCAATAGATATCTAGACTCACCACAAATGTAAGACATGAAACTTTAAAATGCACTCATATGGTTATCTCAAAATTTCAACATAAAAGACCAAAAAAAAATACTGACTAAACTTGGAAAATAATAAAAAAAAACAAAAAAAGAATGCCTAGGCATTGCATAAAAGTATAGCAAAGGAAAAATGAACAATAGAAGGAGATAGAAAGAACAAATAAAACTAAGACTTAAAAGGCTCTTTTAACTAACCTTTTTCTTCATCATAGCCAGATAGCCATGACCACCTTGCACAAGTTCAGAGAATACTTGGCGGAATTGCTTTGCAACTCCTTTGAAAGTGTTTTATCGTTTCATCATTCTACTTATTTAAAACAGATATAAGTAATAGAATGGTTAGAATCTCAAAATGCCTTTCTTTTTAGAAGGTCTTCATTATACAGGACAGACTGCCAGTTATACAAGGAAACTTAAATCTGCACATGCTAATTACCTAGAGTGATTTTAGGAAGCTATACATGGTAAGCTAAATCTACTTTTCTATTTATGAGAGTATATACAACCTAGATTAATAGCTATTATTAATGGACAAGAACGTTAAGAGATAATACCTTTAGATTGCATGAAGGATTGGAACTTATAAGACATATATTCTCCACCTGAGTCGGACCAAAGAATTTTAACAAGAGCTAAAAATTAAGTGTCAACAAGAGCTAAGAACAGTTTGAACATATGAAATTTTTTTGATTTGTTTTGTAAGAAATACACCCATGTATATCTGTTGTAGTCATCAATAAATGTTACGAAATATTTTTATTGTGCATGAGAAATAATAAGATTAATACCCCAGACATCACTATGAATGATCTCAAAACTATGGGTGGCTCTACTTATTTTAGAAGGAAAGGGTAAAGTCTTACTTTTTTCAAATTTACAAGTTGCACAATCAGAAAACATAGTAGAAGGAGAATTCTCTTTATTATTCACTAAACCAGATTTCAACAAATAAGATAGAACCCTAGAATGAGGATGACCAAAGCGTTTATGTTATACTTCATTTGACACCTTAGACTTATGACAAAGTAAAGACAGAACAAGGAATGAATGTAAGCTTCGTGGAATAGGTTGTTGTAGGTAAAAAAGACATCCATGCTTAGGCCCCTTCACTATAAACTGTTCTGACATCTGATCTTGCACAACATAACCACCATGAGTAAAGTGTGTACAACATAATTTTGGTCAACAAATTGGCCAACCAACAAAAGCTAAATTCATAGAGAGTTTAGATGACACAAGAACATCTTTAAAGGAAAAGGATATATCACCAAATGCAACAATGGGTAGAACACTACCATTGGTTGTTTGAATATGTGAAGAGCCATAATATTCTCTGACATTAGTTAGACCATTGATAGAATTGGTCATATGATTAGATGCACTCGAGTCTAAAATCTAAGATGAAGAACCAGTAACTTGAAAACCCAATGCTAAAAATGCACTCACGATCATTTCTTGCACCATTTCTCAAGTTAGAAAAGGTGTTGCAGTTTATGAACTAGTAGAAGTTGTAGCAGGCATAACTAGTTGTAAGTCACCAGTAACAACAACATGATAGACCTTGTTAGAGTATGAAGGACAAATAATACATTCCTTAATAATGTGTCGTTGCTGCTTGCAGTAATTACAGAATTTTTTAGGACAATTAGGGGAAATATGACCATATTTCTTACAACTATAGCACCGTGTAGTGCTCATGTCAAGACCCTTCCCCTTGCCATGAGAAGCTTAGACAACTAATACAGTATTTTCGCACGTGTGTGGCGTTGCGACGATCGCCCACCACCTATCATCATCAGGTGTGGTAATGTTTATCTATTCCGGCAAATATGAGGAGACAAGGAATTCTTGTCTCTTATTAGTAAAAAAAAATAGAATGGAGTCGCCACCTAATATTATGGTCACTAGGAACCCTAACTGGTCTCAGAGATCAAGTACGGAGACTGATTGCGTAAAGGGAAGGTATTAGCACCTCAAATACGCCCTACCTAGGGTAAGCTGCATTGTTTTATTATCTGATAAAGATCTAAGGTCTCAACATGTTAGTCCTTCTATGGTTCAAGAAAACCCATCCTCAATAAGGAGGTTCTTATCTTATGGGGTAAAACCTAACCGTTCTAATGTCTATAAAAGAACTATTATTTTAATATCGGGAATACGTTTTACGTGTAAATTCGTACCCCGGATACTAAAAGACAAACAAAATAAAATTTTTGTTGTTTTTTTTGAAATTTTAGCCAATGTTCTCTTGACTTTAATAAACTGGTTATTAAAGCCAAAATGCATGCTAAAACATTGTTTTTTTTTATATATATAAAAAAAACACCATGATTTTTTTAGCTGTGAGACACTTGGCCGTATGCACAAAAACATTTTTCTTTTTTTTTAATATTTTTGTATTTTTTTTAGAAGTTTTGACGAAAACTGAGTATTTTCATATAGGATTTTGTATTTTTAGCAACATAAAAAATATTGCTTGATATTAATCAAAATGACATAAAAAGAATACGCGGGAAACTTGTAAAATTACAAACAAATATTTTTGAATTTTTCTTTTAACAAAAAAAACAAAAAAAACCTGGGCCGGATCTGGCCCAACCATCCTTGGCTGGGCCTGACCCGGCCCATATACTGTGGGCTGGGCTGATGTTCCAGCTCGTAACCTATAAAGGGGCTGGTTACTGTGCTGCGCACAGTAACCATCAAAATATAATTAGCTAGTTACTGTGCACAGCACAGTCCCTAGCTAATTAATCTTCATTTGCTGCAGAACGTAAACATTCTGCATGCAAATGAAGCTGAAGCGAAAAAAACGACAGGGGAGGGGAGAAAGTTACCTGGAGCGGTGGCGACGCTGGCGGCAGCGGAAGCGGCAGGGGTGGTGGTGTAGGCGGCGGCTGTTCTCTTTCCTTCTCTCCTGTCTCCTCTGTTTCTCTTCTCAGCCGCCCTCTCCTCTGCCTTTTTTTCGTTATCTGCTATTCTTCTCCTCTGTCCCTTCGTGGCTGTCAGTGGCGGTTGGAGATGGCAGTGTCAGCGGCGGTCAGGTGGTGTGCTGTGGCGGTGGAGAGGAAGCACAGTGGCAGCTGCGGTTGCTCTTCTTCTCTGGTATATATTTTTTCTCTGTCACTCCCCTTTCTCTCCTCTGCCTCCTTTGATGGCTTCCCTTTCTCTTTCAAAAAACTGTCTCCTCTCTCGGTCTCCCTCCTTTCTCTTTTCTCCCCTCTAATTTCTAGTGTTTCGGTCTGCTTCTTTTCACTCCTTTCTCTCAAAAAACCCTGCTCTTTCTCTCTTTCGTTCTCACCTCCTTTTCTCTCCAAGAAAACTGTCGGTCTCTCCCTCTCGGTCTCCCTCACTTTCTCTTTAAAAAAATCCTTCCAGCTCTCCTTTTTCTCCTTCGGTCCCTCCGTTTTGGCTCCCCTTCTTTCTCCTTTTTTTTTCTCCAGCTAATCCCCTTCTGTTTCGGTTTCCCCTCCCCTCTTTCGGCACCCCCTCCTCGGGTATTTATAGGCAGAGGAGGAGAGGGCCACCTTACCCCTGTCATGGCGCAGGGTAAGGTGAGCTGGGGAGTTGCTCGCAGGGCATGGCTCCTCTAACTTTTTTCATTATTGTGGCATGGTGGCAGGGCCTGTGTTGGCATGGGTCGTTGCCGAGTTTCTTGGGCAAGTGGGGTGGAGAGAGGGAGAAGCAAAACACAGGGGAAAGCAGCTCCTTCTTCCCCTGTTCTTTGTGTGTCCAGGGGAAGAAGAAGGCTTATGGTGCCGTTCAAAACGGCACCCTTTGCTTATTTCTCTTTTTTTTTTGAAACAGTGCATGAAACGGCGCCGTTTTACCCAAAACACGCCGTTTTATTTAAAAGGAAATGGCGCCAAAGCGTGTCAAAGTTAAAACTGGGCCTTTAATTTGAGCGTGTTTTTCATGTTGGTCCTTATTCTCGGATTTCTTCAATTAAGTCTCTAATTGGCCACCAGACTTCAATATGTATGCAATTAAGCCCTTGATTTGACCAAATCAACTCTCAAAAATGATAATTTGACCCCAGAACTTTAATTTATTCCAATTAAAACTCAAATTGACTTTAAAATTAATTTTCTTGCGATCAAACCCTCCATAAATTCAATTAAACCTTTAATAAAATTTAATTGAGTCCATAAACATCTGATTTGTACATTTCTTCCTCAAATAAAATTTTCTTTATCAATAGGGCTCTCACCGGTCAACGATATACTGTCAAATTTCAATCTTTGTATTTTTGAACCTCCTCAACCAATTTTTGACCATTTTCAAGGCGCTCTGGCATCCTCTTTTCACTGCCATTATTTTTTTTTGTATTTTGTGCGGGGACCCAAAAATACGTTACAACAAGTATTAGAAACAATACGTGATGCGATCTATTCTAAATTTAATAAGCTCCTCTTTAAGATCTTTTATTTCTTAGTTTAGCTGGGATAGTTCATATTTTTCCAATGGTGTTAAGTGATCAATGAGCTCTGTGCCCATCTCATCTTGTTTATTGGTGACACTGGCTTTAAGTTGATCTATTTTATTCCTAACATCTACAAGTGATTTTCCTATAAATAAGACCCAATGGAAGAGGAATAAGTACATTTATGTTCTTAGCTTATCAATTTCAAGAGTAAGCCTGGTCAAACTATGGTCTTTCAATAAGCCTGACCAAAATAAAAAGAGAAAAAGATACATACTTCCGCTCATCTTGTAGCTTGTTTCTCTGTGCTTTATGACTATTGAATACTTCTCGAGACTAGAAAATGATGATTTCAGCTCTACGGCTCTCAACGTAGGCATTTCGCTCTTTTAAGTGTGCATTCAGCCTATAATTTTCTTCCTAAAGATTTTGCTCTTGGGAGACACACAAGTAGATGACTTATTTAACATCAAAACATCAGAATATAAAGGAAACGACAAGAGAGGCACAAGGACTTGCAACAACAGAGATAAGAAGTTCAATTGCATACTCATACCAAGTAACGAAACATCTTTATCTAATTTCAACTAATCCATAAAACTAGAAATTCTCAAAGGGGTCTGGTTTTTAGTTTAATGGTGGGCATCTACTTAGTTATTGCTATAGACCTTGAGTCAATCTCGAACATTTATATCACATGTCCAATTAACATTGAAAAGAAAAATCAATTATTTATCATAACATGATGATTGTGGTTCCTTGGTCCAATTCTAAATGCTAGCTATCAGTGTACGTAGTTTCTAATCTGAAATGATATCACATTATTTATATGATTGAATGTATATATTTCAATTTAGATTTTAAATCATGTTTAACGATATTTATATCAAATATATTACACGCGCGTGCGCGCTCGCATGTGTGTGTGTAAATTTAAAACAAAAAAAGGGTAAAAAATAATAAAACATCAGCTCAAAATTTAAATAAAACTTGATTTAAGTTTTGAAATTTTAAAAATGTTTTATTTAAAAGATCTAAAAGAATTTTCTTTTGAATTTATAACAGACGATTTTATAACTACAATAAAAACTGTCACATCACTTTTCGAAAAGAAGTGAGAAAAAAACCCTCCTCCTCCATGACAACTTCAAAATGGTAGAAAATATATTTAATCAATCACTGAGAATTGGTTAAAATTTTATCATAACGTGTTAAAAATTCTATTTCCCATTAGGGTTACAAGACAATGCCAACCACTACTGGATAAATATAAACGAAAATATTAAAAAAATATTTCTGTCGTTAAATTTTTGAGGGACTTTATTGATGAAAATATTCCTTCGATATATATTGAGAGAATTACCGTGAGAAAAAAAATTAAAATAAAGCAAAAAAAAAAATTAATGACGTGTTATTTTTCATTATTTGATCCAAAAGTTACAATGGAGATTTTTTCATTATTTTTCTAATTCTTTTAGGATTTTTTTTTCATATAAGTTTTAGAATCTTATATGATTTAAATTTTTATACTCAGGTCAGTTTTGTCTCAAATTTAAATATAAGAGGGGAATATTGAAGATTGTTTAAAGTTTTTAGTTCGGAGCTTCAAGGTTTAAGGGATTCTAGTTTTGTTCCCTAAATGTTAGAATTGTAATCTTGGAGTTACAGGAAAAAAAGAAAACAAATGGAAAACATAAAAAAAAATGGAAAAATAACACATAATAGATGCATGATCGAGATCATGTGCGCGTAGTGATGGATGGATGAGATTCAATTAATGAAAGATCAAATGCTTTGGGATTAATTTTTGAGTTGAACCAATCAAATTGTGCAGCTCAAAACTGATAGAGGGTATAGAAGTTAAATAAGATGGAGTTGAAGGGGCTAATAATGAATTTGATATAAATTCATATATAAGATTGTTAATGTTGATGACATGGCATAACATCAATGGTTTGAATATATATTTTTTCGTTTCTCGTAATATTCAACAACGTAATTAATCCTTTTTTTCTATTTAGTAATTCAGATTACTTCATTCAAAATTAGAAAATTGTTTTCAAATATGAATAATTATGTAACCTACTTTCTTTGTATTGTTTCATATCTTATTATAAAACTACTTTTTAAAATCATTCTAATAGCACAATAAGAGTTTAAATCATTCAAATGATCATTTTTACTTTCTATAAAATTAAAAATTTAAATTAACTCGAATGAATTCACATGATTCAAAACATTAAACTTTCCAAAGATCAATTCACTTGATCCAAAACCTGAGATCAACAAGTTAAGTTTAAAAACTATGGTTATAGCTGCTCACGCAATGGCTAGAAAATGATGGGAACCTTGTTTTTGAGAGAGTTTATTAATTAGTCCAGTAAACACACAATTTTTATTTGAACATAAGTGACAAAAGATAAGGTAAATATGGATTCTTGAAATATGTCAAGCTTCCAAGTTCCTGGAGAATTACTAGAGACAATAACTCAAGAACATCCATAGCCATAATCTACAATTTATTAATGGAGCTATCTGACTTATTGAATGTTGGAAACTGCTTGTGGTCTGACTTTAATTGCTGTTAGTGTAGTTCTCAATCTGCAATGATATCACAGTCTGGGATTGATCCATGGGAGGACTTGCATTCTTGCAGAAATATTGTGATGATTCGCCTAACAAGTGGTCTGTTTCCTCGCTATTTTCATGAGCCAATGATTTCTGATGAAGAGCTTTCAGCTTAGCAAGCTCATCGGACACTTCCTTCATTGTTGGCCGGTTTACTCCCATGCTATTTAGACATCCTTTTGCAAGCTCAGCTACAGCTTCTATCTCATCAATTTCACCTTCATCAGCTGTCTGGAAATCCAAAATTTTGAAGAGATGATTATTTTCCAGTGCTGAGATGAAGTGTTGAATAACGTTCCGTTTCTCTCCAGACTTGGAAACGGAGTTTGGCATCTCTCCAGTGAGAAGCTCCACAAGAACTACCCCAAAGCTAT
>Ga0325410_1004407_pt1 | contig 15756 bp, 6 predicted proteins | sample PopdelMetagenome_16_FD_206182 | JGI IMG/M metagenome (GOLD analysis project Ga0325410, IMG submission 206182) | Populus deltoides microbial communities from Bellville, Georgia, United States - Xylem-PdIQD-R3 | ecosystem: Host-associated > Plants > Phyllosphere > Stem > Wood/Secondary xylem...
TTAATCTCTCTCTATTCTGTTTCTCCAGAAGATTAATGCCGACTACTCGACAAAGCCAAAACCTAATCTATTAAAATCAACTTGGCCCGGGATTTAAAACAACCGGATCCAGAGTGTGTGTTTTTTTTTTTAAATTATTTATTAAAATTTCGTTACCTAAGAAATTATTAAATGTTTCATTTATTTATCTACTTATATAATGATTTATCTTCGATAATAATAATAATAATAAAATTTAAATTATTGTATAGATATGATTATTAAAAAAAAGGGAAGCAGGTTTTATTGTAACTCTAGATTTTTAGCATTAGATTGAAACAATGAAATTACTAATTTGTTCATCTCAATAAAAAAGATTTTGATAATAAAGGTAATAAGGTAATTTTATTTTTTTATAAAGTGAGATAACTAAAATATCTTTTAAAGCAAAAATAAATTAAAAATGAAACTAGTTTATAAGGGCTGTTTTGTCTTTTCTGTTTTAATTAGCAAAGTAAAATGATTATATTGTCCTTGAATTTAAATTATCTTAAGCTTACATCCAAGAGCTCTTTAATTTTTTTCATTATAGTTTTTTTTTTTAAATTGTTATTGAGTTGATCATGAGCAATTTGATATTTTAGCATATATAAAATATTATTTAATATTAAAAAGCTAATGATACATTTTGCTCACATGAATGCCCCACGTTTGTGTTATTCGGACTACGTGTTTTATGTTTTTTAATGGTCAAATGCTAGTTTAAGTGGCAACATTTGAATCTTCACAACAGCTCCTCTATATTCGACGACGTGTATGACCAATGCCTTTCTGGTTTGGCACCGATGACCTTTTTTTTCTTCTTTCTCTCTCCTCCTTAATTTTTGTGAATGGATCTGCAAAGTTTAAAAGCAACTCCTCCTCAATTTCCTTTTCTTTTAGATTTAGTCTACGTTCCTTTTATTTCTACTTGTTCTATTTTAAATCATAGAATTGAGATTTTTTTTAAAATCTCAAAGTAACATGTCACTCATACAAATGATATTCATTCGATTGCTATTTTTCTATTTTTCTTAATTGAATTTTTTTTTTATTTCATCCCTCAACATTTTATTTTATTTTTATTTTTAATTTGGTTCTTTATTTTCTTAATTGCTATTTGTTTTGTTTTAGATCCTTTTTTTATTGAAACTTTCTTTTTGAATTTCATTCATTAATATTTTATTAATCGAGAACTTGACTTCATGATTTTTCTAGCTTGTCTTCTATGGGATAATTCTGGTATTAGAACCTAAGTCACGGATTTGAAAGTTTAGCCAAGATGTCAGACCTAGGTCTTTTTTTAGGTCCTTTTTGACATTGAAGTGTCAAATGATCATATTGGTGATGAGCTATTTGAATTTGGGTTGACAATGCAAATGAGTGAAGTCCTTGATGATGTTTACTATCAGCCAATAAGCTAACTTTAAGCCTGGATTTTCATGTCTTCATTGCATGGGAAAATAAGATTATCTTATGTTGTTTTCAAGTTTAGAATATAATCTTTTCAAATTGTCCAACTATACATGCATTTGAGTTTTTTTTTATAGAAAGTTATGGTTGTTTTAGTTTCTATATGTTTGTTTGCATTTCTAGGAAGTCAAAAATATGTGTTAGTTAATATTTATCTAATTTTATATCCAAGCCATTTATTCAGATCTTAATTATGTCATCTTAGTATTTCCTTAGGCTTTAAGGGTTGTTTAAAGTATATAATTATGATTCAAATTATGTATTGATATCTTTCGATAAAAAATTGAATTGAAGTCCTTGATTTATTTGCGTTTGTATCTCTTCAGTTTTGTACCCTAGAGTGGTGAGGGAAAAAATATCATTTGTATGAGTGACATGTTACTTTGTGATGTCCATATCATCCCTATATCAAGTTAGTATTAGAGCTTAAGATTTACAACCATGGTTGTTCATGGATGTCCTATGCAAGAATTTGAGAGGGATATCCATACTCTTGAAATGGATGAAACAAGAAGGCAACTCTAGCAACTTTAGGAGCGTCTTGAACGATATAAAAATCAAGGCGATGATGATGAGAATGACACTAAAATTGGTTCCTCTAGTAATAATAAGGAGGGTGTTAATCCTTTTTATCATAGACCACACCAAATGGGAAAGTTTGTGATGTCATTGATAATGGTGTTTGTGTTAATATTGTATCTACTGATATGGTGAACAAGTTGCAGCTCAAGATGGAAACACACCCTCAACCCTAAAAATTAAGGTAATTGGAAAATAAGTATGAACAAAAGGTAACAAATAGGTGTCGTGTTTCATTTTTCCATTAGGAAAGAGTATTTTGATTAGGTCTAGTGTGATGTAATTCTTATGGATACATGTTATTTATTCTTTGTTTATCCAAGGCAATATGATAAGAAAGATTAGTATGATGACTTTAAGAATACTTATTCTTTTGTGAAAGATGGTGTAAAGATTATTTTAGGTCCTTCTAAACCTGGATTTATTTCCAAACTTTCTAAAAAGACATAACCACTTTTGGTTACTTGTTCTGAAAAGGAAAAACTTGATAATGATATGGATTTGGGTTATGCTCTTCTTATTTTTGAGAAAAATGCTGAAATGAATAAGTTGCCTCCAAAAGTGTAGCCTTTGCTTGATGAGTTTACTGATGTAGTTCCTAAAGAAATACCACTTGTACTTCCTCCAATAAGAGATATTGTTATGCTTCCTAACAAGGTAGCCTATCGAATGAGTTATATTGAACATATAAAATTACAAAGATAGGTTAATGAGTTGATTTTGAAGGGTTTGGTAAAGGAAAGTAGGAGTCTGTGTTGTGCCCTCTCTTCTTATTCCAAACAAGGATGGCTTATAGAGAATGTGTATCACTAGTCAGGTAGTGAATAAAATCACTATTAGTTATCAATTTCCTATTCTTTGGCTAAATGACTTGCTATATGAACTTAATGGTGCTACCACCTTTTGAAAGATTGATCACATAAGTGGCTACCATTAGATCCGGATGAGAGTTGATGATGAATGGAAAATAGCCTTTAAAATGAGGGATGACCTTTTTGAATGAATGGTTATACCATTTGGCCTTTCTAATATACAAACACTTTCATGTGAATGATGAATAATGTGTTTACATATTTTATTGGCAAAATTATTGTTGTTTACTTTGATGCTATTCTTATATACAACAAGAATAAATAAGTGCATTTTAGTCACTTCCAATAAGTATTTCAGACTTTAAGGAATCAAAATTTCTATGCTAATTTGAAGAAGTGTGAATTCCTCATTAGCAACATTGTTTACTTGGGTTTTGTTGTTTTTAACAAATGAGTGAAGATGGATCATAAAAAGATTAAAGCAATTCTAAACTAACCACATCCTTAAACTCTTCATGATATTTAGAGTTTTCATTACGCATCATCTTTTTAAAGGCATTTCATAAAACAATTCAACATTATTATTAGTTCAATCAATGAATGCTTGAAAGAAGGTAGCTTCAAATGGACTGAAAAGTCAAAGAAAAGTCTTGAACTTATGAAGCAAAAGGTGACCAATGCACCTATTATTTCTCTACCTAATTTCCAAAAAAAATTTAAAGTTGAATGTGATGCATCTAATGTTGGATTTGGTATTGTTCTTAGCTAAAAGAGCAAACCTATGCTTTCTACAATGAGAAGCTCAATGATTCATGAAGAAAATATTCAGGTTATGACAAAAAGTTCTATGCATTGCTCGTGCTTTAGACCATTGGTGTCCATAATTGCATCCAAAACTATTTGTGTTATTTTTTTTTATCATGAGGCTTAAAGTTTATTAATAGTCAACATAAACTTGGTTAAAGACATGCCTTTTAGGTTGGATTTCTACAAACTTTTAGTTTCTCTACAAAGCACAAATATGGAGTACATAATGTTATTGTTGATGCTTTGAGTCGAAGACATTTGTTATTGACTAATATGCAAGTGGAAGTGACAGGGAAAGTATAGGCTAAATATGAAAGTGGTGTTTCCAAGCATTTTGTTGTGCTGAAGAGTTATCTTTTCAAAGAAAATCATTTGTGTATTCCTCGAGGTTTTTTAAGGGAAGCCATTATCTTTGAAGCTCATAGCACTGGACTTGGTGGACACTTTGAGAGATAAAAAAACACTTGTTATTATCTAGAACAATTTCTTTTGGCCAAAGATGGAGAGAAATGGTACAAGGCTCATACAACGTTGTAGGACATGCCATATTGCTAAATCACATATTTTGAAATCAGGTTTATACACTCCACTTCTAGTAGTTAAAGCTTATTAGAAAGATGTCAGCATGATTTTTATGCTAGGTTTGCCTAGAAGTTCAAGAAACAAAGATTCAGTTATGGTGGTAGTTGATCATTTCCCTGAAATGATGCCTTTGTTCCATGTAGGAAAATACCTGATGCTACAAATATTGTTGATTTATACATCAAGGAGATTGTTATACTTCATGATATTCCAAAACAAATAACTTTAAATGAGATTCCAAGTTTATAAGTCATTTGTGGCTTACACTTTGGAGAAAACTTATAACTCATCTTTAATTCAACACTACTTATCATTTATAAACTGATAGGTAAACTAAAGTCGTCAATAAGAGTTTGGGAAGTCTTTTGAGAAATTTGGTAAAGAAGAATATTCAAGATTATGATCTTGTATTGTCACAAGTTAAATTCACTTACAACCTTTCAACTAGCCAAAGTATTGGTTGTAGTCCTTTTTAAATTGTGTATGGTTAGAATCCATTAAGTCTATTGGAATTAATCTCACTTCCAACAAGTTAGAATTTTAGTAGTGATGCTTATGAAAAGGCTTAAAAACTTGCATGAACAAGTTCATGACAAGATTGAAAGGCAAAATTAGAAGTATCAAGCTCAAGATAATAAGCGTTGTAAGTATATAAAGTTCAAAAAAAGTTATCTAGTTTGGGCGCATCTCGGCAAGGAAAGTTTCCATAGGGTAAGTTTGCTAGGCGCAAACCTAGAGTTGATGATCCATTTAAGGTTTTGAAGTGGATAGGTGAAAACATGATGAGAATCATCAAGAAACAACACATGATCCTTTTCATATGCTAATTGAGCCTATAACAAAATTAAGAGCTATGAAGGTTAAATAGGCATTCAATGAGTTAATTCTAGACGTTTGGTCCTTATTTCCTACAAGACTTGCAAATCAACTTATTTTCCTAATGTATAGTTTTATATTAATAGGAATAACTTTTAATCTGACCATTCAATCGAGATGAAATTTTTCCAAATGATTCTAAAGATCTTTTTTCGTATAGGGTTAAAATTTCATAACAAACAAACATATAAAAAGGCTTCTAATAAAGACCAGAAGATATTGTATGGGAATTATATTAGTTTCCTAGTTGATTTATGATTCTTTTTTTTTATTTTATTTGAAACTCTTTTGTTATTTTTTCAACCTTATTTAGGATGTTTTACCTAGTATAATAAGGTTATTTAGCTATTTAATAATAAGATATGAATTGATTATTCAGAAATACAACTTGTATATGGGAGTTTGCTTTTACTCTTGGTTCCTCATTAAACTTTTTAAAGAACTTCTCAAAGATCAACTATCTTTGTGATATTCATTCTTATACCCCTGGTTCTTGGTTTGTTATAATTAACAGGTTGGGGGTTTTATCCTTATACCTTCAGTTCTTGGTTAGTTATAATCAACGAGTTAAAGTTTTTCATCCAATAACTACGGTTATTTAGTTCAAGTTATCACTAAGTCAGGTTCTTTTTAACTTCACTTTAGCTTTTTTGGTTTGTGTTCAATCTTAATTATGGGTTCATATGTTCATACCCTTTGGGTTTGCATATAAACACCTACAAGATTGAGCTACTTGCACGTCTAGATATTTCAAACACTTTTAACGTGGATGACTTGGCTCCTTATGTTGATTATGATAATACATATGACCCGAGGATGAATCTTTTTCAATCGAGGGAACATGACACAAAAGTGTCCTCTAATGGTCCTATTGGTGATGGTTTATTTGAGTTTGGGTTGACAAGTAGTGAAGTTCTTAATGATGTTTACAGTCATCCCATGAGCCAACTTTGAGTCTGAATTTTCATATCTTCATTACATGGGAAAATAAGCTTATATTATGCGGTTTTCAAATTCAGAATGTTATATTTTCATATTGCCCAACCCTACATGCATTAGGGTTTTCTATGGAAAGTTATGTTGCACGCCCAATAGTTTGGTTTTCTTTGAGAATACCATACCTTTTATATTCATCGATTTCAACTTATAAGCCCTCTCAGACGCATTTACTTAGTTCCAAATATTTGAAGTATCATTCATATTTTAACAATACAATCACTTAATTTTTTTTAAAAAAGAATTAGAAATATATTATCTTATTAAATGATATATGCCTTTGATTATAAAGAATAAGGGTCTTATATATACCAAAGGATCCATAACCTAATAACTTGAGTTTTTGAACTAGAGATATTGTCTATTAATATATGTTTTTACATATGTAAGCTTATGAATGGGCTTACAAACTTTCTAAGTGCAAATCTTCATGACAAATAACATGAGATAGATGGATTGGTTGACAAGTGTTTGCTAGAGCCAATATTTTGTTAATTAAATAAAATGAGGAGGGAGACATTGGATATTGTCAATTATAATTATCATTGCCTTTAATATGAAATGAGGAATTAGTTAGATTGTTGGATAAAGAACAACACATATGGTTCTTCGAGTTTTAAAGTGTGATTCCTAGCTTAGGTGTGAAGGGTAGGTATAGGCTATTGAATAAGCAAGCTTTAGAAAAAATTATTTAGCTTTTGATTGGATTGCAATACTCGAAATGTAATTGTTATACTCTAGTTGTTGATAATGTTTTTATTAGATGAAAAGATATGTTCAATGTTTATAGAGATCATATGAAAGGACAAGATTTTATGAGTCACATATATGAGTTTGTATCACACATTGATTAGCAATAGATTATAGGTGGATCTATAACAAAATAGATTACAAACTTTTTTCATTATAGGTGGTTTCTATTTATACATGTAAACTTTTTCATATAAAGGTATACTAATGAGTTCCGAAGTCATACAAATTACTACCCTTAAAATTAATTATTTGTAGTATAAAAAGTAAGTGTATTGTCACACAAATATATAAGTATTAGAACTTAATTGCTCAATTAAAACAAGTTGTTTAAGTTTACATTAAAGAAAAACAAGTAAAGATGTATTAAATATTCTAATATTACAAAATTAACTAATATACAATTTAAACAATAATTTATTAAAAGTGAGGTTTGTTTATTATCAAAACTAAGAGGCAAATTGACATAATATAAAAAAATAATAATAGAGAAACGTTTTTCTTTATAAGAATTATTCCTCAAGAATAATAAACATCAATAATTGAATTTAAATATGTTTTTAAATTTGATTTCTGATAATAAATAAATCAAATATGTAAAATAACAAGTTTTTCTACATATCCTTACTTTTTAATTATTCTAGCATCAATTAACCTTAATTATATAATAACCTTTATTAAACATACAAGATTTAATTACATGATAGCATTAAGATTAATATAGGTGTAATTGAAGTCTGAATTTAAGGATGCCATTCTTTATTGTCTGAATGACTTACTAGGTCTACCATATATAAATGAAAAACTTGAGATATCTAGTTTTTAGTCCAAGAATCGTAGAAAACTTTTATATGCAGCTTCAAATTTGGTCCATATAGTATATGAAAGTTCAGCCTAGTATGTTTGTAAATTTTAACCCAATGTTCTGCCATATCTTTACCTAAGTTTTTTTGCACCTTTATATGTTTGATTTATACTCTGACCAATCTTAATCCCACTAGGATTCCTTGTATATGTTGGATCCCTAATGCAATTAAGATTTACACTTTTTAACTTCAATGACTTGTCCCAATGTGTTCTTTATAATCCTTTGCTTGAAATTGTACTAAAAATGCTTCATTTAGCTCATTTTTACACTTTATTTCTCCAAAGCATTTTTAGGTACAAAACAAGTTAGCCACCACGCTTAGATCTTGCGTGTCTTTAATCAAGCAAGGAATCAAAGGCTATAGACTCAAAAAATAAGACTCAAAAATTCAAAAAGAAAGAAAAAAAATGACTCAAAATAAAAGCAAGTAAATTGAAAAGAAAACCAAGTTAAAACCATCTAAGCATTGTATTTTACTTTCAATCTCCAAACCATGTCAAACAATACAAGCATTATAGGTAAGAAACAAGTTAGAAGAGATTAAAGCATAAAATTTCATGAATTTATTCACAATGCAACTTTCTAACCTTCATTAGCCTTTGGAACTTAAGTTAAATACATATCTTATCAAAATAGTAAGTCCTCTCATTAGTAGATACTATAACACCCAAGTGTTTATGATTTTTGTATTTTTACTCAAATTCCTTCAATGTTATGATCTTACATATGCTTACTCTTCAATCTTACTAAGTATTACATGTAATAGATGGATTAAAGGTTTTTATTCAAGGTTGTAATTGAGTTGTGGTTAAGGTAAGGTAAAGTAAAGGTAAAGAAAATGCTAATAACCAAATAATCTAGTAAAGCATAAAAATGATTAACTTAACAACATATAAGCATTAAAGCACATAAATTCATCATCATGAAAGCAAAAATACTTAGTTTTTTTTAATTTCAAATTTCCATAGTATATTCTCATCAAAATCACAAAGGGAATAATTTATTTTGTTTTTTGTCACCATCATGTTTTGGTTTTTTTTTTATACTTGATTTCGTTGAAACTAATCATACTCAAATTCAACACAAAACTTCATCACATAACCATTTTTTTCTCAATTTATTCAACCATAAATCCATATAAATATCACAGATGTTCTCCTAATCTTTGGCTAAAAAGGAAACATATGAAAAATTGAAGCTCATAAAAATTGGTAAATCAAAGCATAGATAAATACGTTTAAAAGGGCTCATTAAAGGATAACATGCTTTAATTTGGTTTTTTAGGTTCAAATGATTAAATTCCTACATGCCCTTATTATATTCATGGAAACATGTAATATAAATGCATCTCTACAAGATATCAAGAAAGTTTTGGAAATACATAACCTTTGAATGAATAACACTCATCAAATAATCATGTTAGAAGCTCAAAAGCTTACAAAAGATAAAATCATATACTAAGTCAACATGTCATGCTTTTAAAGTCAGAACCTAAACCAATTAAGCTTCAAATATTACAAGTAAATCCATTCATTTAGTTTATACCTTCGTCAAATTCAACTAGTTCAAATCCATAATACTCATATTTCCATCAATTATTGTGAGATCAAAAGATAAAATTATAACACACATATTCTCATTAACCAGAAAAGATAAAATTAAACACTTAGGATTTAAAACAAAAAATCTAACAAGAATTTTTTAATTAAAAACAAGCACTTATACCTAAAGTAAAGTAAATCGCACATGCAAAGAAAAAACACAAAAACATGGACATATTCAGCTAAACTAGGTAAAACATGTATAATCACACCAAAAATAAATAGAAAACAAAAATTAATGACAAAAGCAAATCTAATTTTTGTTTTGTTTTGTTTTTTTTAAGCTGGGTTACCACCCAATACGTGCATTTATTTATTATATTTGATTTAATTCCATGCCCATGTTTAAGGTCTGCTCATATTAACCTTCACCACGATACCATCCTTAAAACCTTCATAAAAAGGTTGCAAGTATGCTCATTCACTTTGATCACTTTGTTTCTATACTTAGAATTTATAATGCACCATGATTAAAGATGTTAGCAACAACAATGAGTCTAATCCAACGAGAACATAACTTAGTAAGATAGAGCTTCAAACATGAATGAAAGAGAATAATTTTCTGCCTAACATGAAATTCCTTCATCGAAACCATTCTATCATGGAACACCTTATTCTTTTCCTTGTATATCATCGAATTCTCGTAGACATCATTCCTTATCTCCTCCAACTCTTGCAACTATAACTTTTTATGATTTCCGATCATGTTTAAATCCAAGTTGCAATGCTTAATGGCTTAAAACACAATATATTCAAGTTCTATAAGAAAATGACATTCTATACCTTAAATCATCTTAAATGGAGACATTCTAATAAGTGTTTTATAAGCTATTCTATAGGCCCAATCTTTCTTATTTGGTTGCACATTTTTTTCAATGATGGATTTGATCTCACGGTTAAAAACTTCAGCTTGGCCATTTTTTAGAGGATGATAACCAGTGAAAGTGCGGTTACTAATGTGATACTTGCGAAGCAAAGTCTCTATTGAATAATTACATAAATGCACGCCAAGATCACTAATGATTGCTTTGGGAATTCCAATCCTTTCAAATATGTGAATTTTGATAAAATCTACATCAACCTTAGAAGCATCAATGCATGTAGGTTTAGGTTCAACCCATTTAGATCATAATCAACATCAAATAATATGTAAATATTACCAAAATAAGATGGAGAAGGACCCATGAAATCAATACTATAAGCATCCAAAATTCCGCTTACAAGTATAAAATTTGAAGGCCCTAATCACAATAAGTAATACTCTAGATGAAATCTAAACAAAGAAAACAACTTCTTATAAGGAAAAAGCTCTTTTATAGGTGTGACATCATCATCATTCTTGCATGAAAGCCTACTTAAATGATTAACAACATGGTTCTTAGCTCCTTTCTTATCCTTGATTTTAAGATCAAATTCTTGCAAATGCAAGATCCATCTTATTAATCTAGGCTTTGACTTATTTTTATGCCAAATGTGTTTAAGGGCTACAAAATCAAAAAACATAGTCACTTTAGTTCCAAGCAAACATGATCTAAACTTTTTAAGTGCAATAAACTACAACAAAAAGGTTTTTTTTTGGGTTGTATGATAGTTGCATTGAGCCTTATTAAATATGTGTGATGCATAAAAGATAACATGTAAATTTCAACTAACTTTTTGGCATAACAAAATTCCAACTGCAAAGTCATTTGTATAACATATAAATCTCAAAAGAAAGGTCCTAATTTGGTGGTTGCACCAGTCTCTTCTTAAACTCATTGAATACATACTTACAAGCATTGTCAAATATAAACTTCACATCGTTTGCCAATAATTTTGCAATAAAATCCTTGTTTGAGAAGATCTTTTGGCTGAATATGTATTCTTATCACCCTTTAAGATCCAAAATAAACTAGGAAATAATTCTTACAATCAATTCTTCTTTGGTCTCTTATGTTTCTACATATAATAAGGAATCCTCTTTCATCAAAACTAACTCTTTCATTAATAGGTAAATGCAATAATCAAATAGAGTTAAATGATTAAAACCATATATAATTTCAAAAGGAGAAAATTTTTTTGTACAATGCACACTTCTATTATATGCAAACTCAATGAATGATAAACAATCTTTTCAATTTTTAAAATTCTTTTGGATAATAGTTTTCAATAATTAAGTTAAATTTCTATTTACCACTTCTATTTAGCCATCTGTCTATGGATGACAAGTAGTAGAAAATAACAATTTAGTTTCTAACATACCTCACAAAACTTTTTAAAAGTAGCTTAGAATCTTAACATCTCTATTAGACATAATGCTCCTTAGAACACCATGTAACCAAACTATTTCCCTACAGAAAAGATCTATTATATTATTTGCATCATCAGTTTTTTGACATGATATGAAATGTATTATCTTAGAAACCTATCTACAATAACAAATATTAAATCTCTACTCTTTTTAGACCTAGGGAGCCCTAAAACAAAATCCATGGATGTATCAAGTCAAGGTTTTTTAGATACTAGTAAAGGTGTATACAAACCATGAGGCATGAGTTTAAACTTGGCTTGTTTACATGCTATGCATTTATCACATATTCTTTGAAAATCTCTTTTCATTATAAGCCAGTAAAAATGCTCATGTAACATATTCAAAATCTTAGCTACCCTAAAATGTCTCATTAAACCACCTCATAAGCTTTCCTTATACGCAATTCACACAACATACATTTAGACACACATAATCTCTTATCTTTAAATAAAAATCCATCATGCCTAAAATACTTATCAAAAGCTGAAGACTCATATTATCCATACACTTGACCAAAGTTATCATCATCCATATATAATTCTTTTACATGTTCAAATCCTAAAAAGTATAGTGTTCAAGGTATCAAAAAGAACATACCTTCAAGATAACACATCCGCTATCACAACCTAATTTTGGGTTATTCCCTAAAAATTATTTTTTTCCGAAATAAAAATCAAAAAATAAAATAAAGGTGGCACCGTGGAGAAAGTAGGCCTAATTGTACCATATTATGCCCAAAAAAAGAGAAAAACAATGCAAATTCAAGGTTAAATTAAATAATTATTAGACGAATTTGCATAAAAATTAAATCCAATGACATAATTAAATTTTTAATAGGCCAATTTGATTTAATCATGGGCTAAATTAAATTTTAATTATGTTTAAGAATTAATTTGGGTCCAATTGAAGGATTTAATTAAATGCAAGGACTTAATTATACTTTAAATGGGTCAAATTAATTTTATTTGGGGCTTAATTGATGAAAAATTAAGTTTGGGAGGCTAATTTGGGCTTAATTGAGGAGATTGGAATTTTAAGAGACCAAATTTAATTTTTTCAAGTTAATTGATTGAAATTAGGGACCAAATTACAAGAAAATTGAAGTTTTTGGGTCAATTAGGGGTTAAATTGAAGAAATTAACAGCCAAGGATGTTTTTGTAAAAGGCGCCAAACTATAGGGGTGAAATTGACAAAAACAGGGGGTGAAATTAAGAAATTGAAAGTTTAATGGTCATTTAGGGGTTAAATTGTATAACTCTGAGACCAAAGACCATTTTGCAGAAGGTGCGTAAATACAGGGCTAAAGTTGAAGTTCCGCAGGGGTCTAATTGTATTAAATCAAAAGTTTAGGGTCAATTAGGGGTTCAATTGAAATCAATTGAAAGCTGGATGACTAAATTGAAAATCATTTAAAATCCCTAATTCAACCTAAAACGGCGCCGTTTTGTATGTGTGTGTGTGTGTAAAGAGGACCAGACGACATTCATTGTCTTTCTCATTTTACCCAAAAGAAACATCGTATGTGTGTGTGTGTAAAGAGGACCAGACGACGTGTTTTGTATGTGTGTGTGTGTGTGTAAAGAGGACCAGACGACGTTCATTGTCTTTCTCGTTTTACCCAAAAGAAACATCGTGAGAGCCTTATTTGCAGGTGCATTTAATGCTTGATTTCTCCATCAAATCAAAAAAAATTTGCACGAAACGGATCCCCTGCAGTTCCTCTACAACCCCATGTTAATGTTTCAGGATTAATGAAACACGACGACACTGGCGATGGCATGAAAAGGTCAACTCAGGCAGCCTTTTCCTGCAGATTTGACAACTCAGGGAGGCTACTTTGAACTAACGATTGGGATCTTTCTCAACCAAATCAAGGGCTGAAATTTTACCCCGGTGTAGACGAGATTACCCTCTTCCACCCCCTATAAATAGAGACTCCGTTGATGACCCGAGGGAGGAGAAAATCGAGTCCAAATTTGACAAAAAAAACAGCCACACCCCTCTATTCTTCTCCTTTTCTTTTCTCAACGAGTACTCTTTCTTCTTTCTCCTTCTCAGCCGTGCCTTCAGTCACCACCACTGCCGCCGCCGACTCGACAACCATCCTCTCCACCACACTTCTCCCTCTCCACTGATTTCTTCTCCCTTTTCCTCCACAGCGGCAACAGCTCATCAGCACCACCATTTTCGTTTTCTTCCTTCTTGAGCACCGGCAACAGCAACATCAGCATCGACCTCCATCTCCATAACTAGCTTTACCACCATCATTTCCATCAACCTAGCTCCTCACCAGTGGCAGAGAAGCCACCGTGACCTTCTCTCTCTTCTCCTTCTAGCCTTTTCTCTCTCCTCTGTAACTTTTTCTTCTTCCTCCCACAATCGACTCCGATTACCTCACCTCAGCCAACGCCCCCTGAACCACCAGCCGAACCACCTCATCACGACCGAGACCCTCACGCCAGGCAACTTCCTCCTCCCTGCTCTGCCTCTTTCTTCCTCATCGTGGCTGCTGCATATAGAATTCATTTTTGCATGCAGCAAGCTAATTAATTAGCCCCTGGTTTGGGCCGGGCCAGTTATGGCCCAGCCCAAATGGCTGGCTCTGGCCCGACCCCTATTTAAAAAAAAACAAAAAAATCCAAAAAATTTCAAAAAAACATTTTAAAAAAATCGTGATTTTCTCAAATATTTTTCTATCCATTTTGCATAATATCGGGTTATATATTTACACTATAAAATACAAATCCGGTATTAAAATACCTGGTTTTCTCCGAAATGTTTCAAAAAAATTTTCAAAACATTTTCAAAAAGGAAAAAAAAATATTTTGTTGCATACAGCCAAATCCTAAAATTTTTCCAAGCATATTTAAAAAAAAAATTGAATATTTTTCATTTTTTTTTAATCCAAAAATAGATATCATAACCAGTTTATAATCATCCATTAGGGTTTGGCCGAAATATCAAAAATCTTTTTCCAATCTTTTTTTAGGATCCAGATGTAGACTTTAATATTTGTGAGGTGTAAAATTCCACGATAAAAGTACACCATCAGGTATTAAAGATACAAGGTGTAAATGCGATGCTAAAATTCAGACTTTAGAACGGTTAGGATTTAACCCGATAAGGTAGAGACTCTCTCATGAAGAGAGATTTGCCTTGAACCTTAGAAAAGACCACCGAATAGAAACCCGACTTAGAAAAAAACAATCAAACAATAATGCAGCTTACCTTAGGTAGGGTGCACTAGGGGTGTTGCGTCTTCCCCTTGCATAACCAGTCCCTTACTCAAACTCTCGCAAACCATAGGTTCCTAGTGACCATAGTACTAGGTAGCGACTCCTAAACATTAATAATAATTTTATGATTAAATAAAAAAAACCTTCCCAACACAACACCTCACACAAGAGGCACGACAGGAGCCTTTGCCGTCGCCAGACGATGTCGAGCGCTCACACCTCGCAACATCCGTAATGACAGTTTCTTTACCTTGCTTGCATTTGATGACACTTGGGAATGTATCAATGAATTCAATCCACCTAGCATATCGCCTATTCAATTTACCTTACATCTTTAAGTGCTTTAAAGATTGATGGTCCGTATGTATCATAAATGCCTGAAGTTAAAGATAATACTACAAAGTCTCTAAAGTTCATACTAATGCATATGACACGACCAAAAGATTGATGTCTTCTCCCAAGTGCAGGAGTGTCGAAGTAATAAATAACCCAGCAAGACCGGGGTCGAACCACAAAGAGGTTAATTGTATAAATTATAGTTAACAGCAACACAATAACAACAACAATAATAGTAATAATAATAATAATAATAATAATAATAATAATAATAATAATAAAGAAGAAGAAGTTGATGAGAACTTTGAGATGAAAGATTAACGTAAGGATTAAACAATGATAACAACAAATGTCAAGGTTAGAGGATTCACTAATGGTATTTCAAACAAGTATAGTATAAACTCTTATTATTTAATTGGAAACCACACACAAAGGAGGTTCCAATCAGATTATAAATTGTTAACATGATTACATTAGTTATCTTATTCGAATAATGCTAATACTTGTAAATGTTGTCAGGCATTCATGATT
>Ga0325410_1004409_pt1 | contig 15751 bp, 16 predicted proteins | sample PopdelMetagenome_16_FD_206182 | JGI IMG/M metagenome (GOLD analysis project Ga0325410, IMG submission 206182) | Populus deltoides microbial communities from Bellville, Georgia, United States - Xylem-PdIQD-R3 | ecosystem: Host-associated > Plants > Phyllosphere > Stem > Wood/Secondary xylem...
TCTAAAAATAGCTTCCCTCCCTTCAATTAACTTTCTTTAGTTCCCAAAGTATAACCATTATAGATTCAAGCATTTATTAATTGGCTGTACATCTTTCCATTTCCTTAATTGTTTTTCATTTTTTTTATATTTCTCATTAATAAATTTAATCTCTCTATAATAAGTATCATTAATAAGCATTTATTTTGGCTGTACTTATATAACTTTTTATTATGTTTTTTAGTTTTTTTTTTCTGTTTTAAGTGAATAGTTTTTCTAGTTTATTTTTCCGATATTATTATAGTTTTGTAGGTTTTTTTTTTATATAAAATGTTGTGATAACTTTTTAGCAAATGAAAACTATGATGAATAAAAATTATGTATTCTGAATCCCTCAAAATTATGATGTTTTTGATATTAGAGGGTTTTGACTCGTAACAATTTTTTTTATCATTTATTTTTGTTTATGTCACTTGATATTAGAGCCCAACTATTCTAAAGGTTACTTGTTGGGTGTTGCTAGACAACCATGTTGCATAATACAACATGCTTGTGTATGAAGAGGTGAGGTGGTTCTTCCTAGAAAAAAATATCTATAAACTAGTGTGTTATTTCTATTTATATTAGTTGTTGTTATTAGAAATTTAATAATGATGGTGAGATCCATAATGAGACAAACCGTACAAAGATGTTATGTTAGAGATCTATAATGGAACGACCCATACAAATTAAGGTTGTTAATTCCGTTCCGTTTCGTCTGGAATGACCGAAACATTTCATCCAATTTAAAAAATGAAACAAAACGGAACAATTTTCATCTCATTTTAAATCTCGGTCTGTTTCGGATTTTTAGCTAAATTTCGACCGGAATGTTCCGGTTTTATTCCACATATTCCGTTCCGGTCTTAAAAAGCCATTGAATCGAATTAAACTTGGTTCAATTTAATTAATTAAACCACTCAAATATAAAAAACTCTTTTTCATTACTATTTTCAATAACAATGATATTAATAATAATATTGAAAATTATTATTACTATTTTCATTAACAATAATATTAATTTTTTAAAATTAGATTTTTCACTAATATATATGGTTTATATTCATGTTGCTTTTTTCATATTTATACTTTGTAGGAATTTGAGCAAAATAAGAGATGTTTTATATTACATTAGCCTTGATAATATTGATCTCATTTGATATTTAAAATATTTGTGTTAAAACATTTACTTTCATAATATTTTGATATTTTGTTTAAGTTGAATTACTTTAAGTTAAAGATCTATTTAATCTTGATTATTTAGAAATATTTTAAATTTTAAAATTATATTTGTTTGACATTATGTTTGTATTGCATAATTTATAATTAATTTATCTTGAATTTGAATTATGTTTATTGAATGTGTGTGTGTGTGTGAACAATACAACCTCGAAATGACACGCTGAAATATTCCAAAACTAAAACATTCCATTTCAATTGAAAAAACAAAACACCTACCGAAATGAAATTAACAACTTTGAAATATGTTGTGTTAGGTACTCTTGCTGAGATGGTCCACACAAAGAAGTTAAAGGATCTATGAAGAGGTTGCTTACACACAAAATAATGTTCTTGATAAATGAATTTTTTGATTGAAGACTAAACTCAAGGATGAGTTCTTTCCAATCCGAAGAGACCAGTTCATGAGCTTTTTTTAAGAAAAATAAATATTTTTTTATTCTTTTAATTTTTTTATATAAATGATTATAATAAATTTTTGATAAGTGGAGATTAAAATGAGTAAAATTAAATATTTTAAATGTCTATCTATAATTATAATATTTAAAAGTTTTGAATTATAACAAATTTTTTCATCACGGGTTTCTATCTACATGAAAGTGGGAAAAGAGAACGTAGAAAAAGAGATAGATTATTTTTCATCTATTAGAGAATGTTTGGTTGTGTTTAAATTTTTGTCTAATTTGAATATGAATATCCGACTCCACAATGAAAGTCAACCTTTCCAGGCGCCCAAATTACAGGAAAAAACGAATCCTCATTTACATGGCAAGGAGGATGGAGAAGAGGCAGCAGCTAGCATTTCCAATTACATCAGTGGTTATTTTGAAGTGAGTTTCGAGTTTTTTATTTAAAAATATATTAAAATAATTTTTTTAAAATAATTTTTAATATTAGCATATCAAAATGATCTAAATATACTAAAAAATATTAATTTAAAATAAAAAAATAATTTTTTTAAAATACTTTAAAATACAAAAACAAGCAACTAAATCAGTTCACGCGATAGATTTGCACATCCTTCTTTTTGAATTATCATAAATTCCAGAGTCCTTTTCCATTTATTTATATAAAAAAGAATATTAAATTCTTTTTCTCTCACAAGGTCTCATATGTCAATGTCAGTGAAACGTTCCAGAGCGGATTACATGTACGCCTTGTATTATTGTGACAAATATCCTAAAAGTGAAGGGACGTTTTAACAGTGTTTTTCCTGTATTATCGGTTTTTTCTATTTTAGATTAAAGTTAGATTACTAAAATGCTTTTTAATCCAAAACGATCAAAGGAAAATTATGTCTTTTCACACGTTGGTTTTGTTTTGTTTTTTTTTTTGAATCAAGGATATTATTGTATTTTACCATGATAAAATAATATTAGACTTCAAAATATTGCTGACAAGAGCATTGCACGTGCTAGCACGTGAAAGATACGAGTGCATTTTAGACGGCGCCTCAATGGTTAAACTTTACCATTCGACTTGTAGTTAGATGTGTCGCCGTGTCATTTTTCAAGTAGTGTAGCACGTGTCATCAACGAGTTGGTGGTTTGCGTTGGCAGCTCTTTTTTTTTTCTTTTCTTTTCTCTGTAATCCCTAAAAAATTACTAATTAGTTTTGTTTGTTTTTTTAGTATATATGATTTGGTTTCTTTTCTTTTGATTTTTTTTTTATATTTTTATCATGACTCTTTAATAAGAGATTTTTTTTTTCAATTTAGTTCTTCAATTTCAATTTGTAATAAATTAATGCTTTTCAATTCGATCTTTATTTTTTTAATTTGTTATTTTCTTTACTTGTTCCTTTTATATAAGTTTATTTTTTCAATTTCACCCTTCGATTCAAGTTTATTTTGTGTTATTTGTTTTAAAATTTGGTCTTTAATTTTTTTTGCTGGAATTATTTTGCTCTTCAATTTAACTCTCCAAACAAAAATTTGTGTCCTTTTTTCTTTTAATTTCTTTTTTTCATTCTTTGCCTTTATGTATAGGTGTTTTTTATTTTCGATTTAATACTTCAATTTTAATTTTTAATATATTTCTGTTTTTTATTTAGTCTTTATTTTTTTGGATTTTTTTCTTTAACTCTTCTATAAAATTTTTATTGGTTTTTAATTTCACATTTTAAACCAAGTTTATATTTGTGTTATTTTTTTTTAATTTTTCCTCATTCTTTTATTTTATTTTTTTAGTTATTTTTCTTTTCAATTTAACCCTTAAATCAAAAAAATTTAGTTGCCCTCTATTTTTTTTAATAATTTTCCCCTCATTATTTTAATAATTATTTTTTTATTTTAGATCTTTTTGTGTAGTTAATTTTTTTTCCATTATGTTCTTTATTATTTGTTGACTTGACCTAATTTTCTTATCTTTTTTTTTTTATCCAATTTCATGCTCTCATTTTTTTTTAAGGTATCATAATATTTTTTTAAAGCAATTTGTTTGGTTAATATCACTGTTTTTTAAATTTAATTAAAATAAAATTAATTTATTAATCTCAGTCAATATTATAACTCAAATTATTAATATTGTTTTTTGAAAAACAATTCAGACCCGCTCGTGACTAGTTACTACTGGGTACTCTTGGCGTGAAAACACAAACTTTAATGCATCCAGTCAATTTCTATGCCTCACAAGAATCAAAATGGGAAATATCTTTGTCAAAAGAGGATTGGGCACATGGCAAAAAAGACAAGCAGCGCCCACTGCATCTAACTCAACACAACAAGCTACAATTAAGAAGAGCACAATGGCACGGGCTGGATCACAGAAGTTGTCAGAACAGCCATTACCAAAAGCTTCCTCTCCCTTTCTCTCCTCTACTGATCTATCTCCAAAGGCAACAAAACATGTCCGCAAAAAGACCACCTAAACTAGCCCCTTCCATCTTCCTCTTCCTCCTTGTACTCCTACATGACCAAATCCATGCGAGTCCAATAAAAAGTGTTGTGGTATTAGTGATGGAAAATCGTTCTTTTGATCACATGCTAGGTTGGATGAAGAAAATCAACCCTGAAATCAATGGTGTTGATGGCACTCAATGGAATCCACTAAACATAACGGATCCAAATTCACCAAAATTCTTCTTCAATAACCAAGCTCAGTATGTTGACCCTGATCCTGGCCACTCTTTTCAAGCAATAAGGGAGCAGATATTTGGGTCTGAAGACACGTCCAAGAATCCTCCTCCCATGAACGGCTTTGCTCAACAGGCTTTCTCTATGGACCCATCAGCCAACATGTCCCGGGATGTGATGAACGGATTCGAGCCTGATATGCTAGCTGTTTACAGAGCACTTGTATCGGAATTTGCTGTCTTTGACAGGTACAGCCATTCCTTCTTGTCTGTCCAAATTTAACTAAGCTACGTGCTAACGATTCCATTTTTCAAACTAAACACTGATTTTCACTCTATCCACAATCATATAGAATGGATATATAATGCAATAATGTCATGATTAATCTCAGGACTGTACCAATGGCATATTCTAGATGGGATTTAACCATAAGAAAAAGCAGAGAGAAAAAAGATAACTCAACGGATGATTTTCGTCTCCAAATTAACCCACCTTCATCTTCTCTTTAGTTTCTACACATGCCATGTTGCAGTTAATAAGTAGGAAACAGATTTTTCTTTCTTTCTTTTGTAAAAAAAAAAGGGAATTTTTTTTTTAATTATAGAAATCTATGTATGTTGCTTAATGGGCCTTTTATCTGTAACCCTCCATATAGTACTGGAAGGAGAACGTTCCTATAGCCAGTCTATCTATTCATCTACATCTATAATTTTTGTGGAAAAAAAAAAAAAAAACTGAAAGTATTAAATTAATTCGTCGACTATGAAATACCCGCTTAGCTATAATTTTGCAAGTACATGTAAAAAAGCACATGCAATGTCCAATTATCAACAACCATTCTGGTACTGGCAGGTGGTTTGCTTCGGTTCCATCATCTACACAGCCCAACCGGTTATTTGTGCATTCAGGCACATCTGCCGGAGCCACCAGCAACATCCCGGCAATGCTCGCTAAGGGGTACCCTCAAAGAACAATTTTCGAAAACCTTGACGATGCTGGAATATCTTGGGGAATATACTACCAGAACATCCCGGCCACATTGTTTTATAGGAACCTAAGGAAGGTCAAGTACACCGCTAGATTCCATCCTTATGACTCGGCGTTTAAGAAGGATGCGGGAAAAGGCAAGCTTCCTGGTTATGTTGTGATTGAGCAGCGGTACACGGACTTGAAGACAGCCCCTGCCAATGATGATCATCCTTCCCATGATGTTTATCAAGGGCAAATGTTTGTCAAAGAGGTGCTCGCCATTTTTTGTTTTACATATATTTTGAACAGTCATTCACGTGCATGTAGGTGGTTCTATCAGTCTTTAACGTTTTTTTTTTTAAAATTTTTTTTACAAGAGCACCGTTATTGAAACTGTCCGAGTTTTTTTTCTTAAACATGTCTTCTCCCCCCTCCCCCCTCCCCTCTCAATCGCAAGAAACATTTTTGTAATTCTGGATATTGCAGGTGTACGAGACACTAAGGGCAAGTCCACAATGGAATGAGACACTGTTAGTAATCACATACGACGAGCATGGTGGGTTCTACGATCACGTGGCTACACCTGTAAATGGGGTCCCTAGTCCGGACGGGATTGTGGGACCAGCGCCTTTTTTTTTCAAGTTTGATAGACTAGGGGTTAGAGTTCCTTCTATCGTGGTCTCCCCGTGGATAAAGAAGGGCACCGGTAAGTAGCACATCGCTTTCAGAGGGAATTCCGGTATATATATATATATATATATATATATATATCCAAGAATATTACTTACTGTGGGCATTGATTCATAGCATTATCATATACGATTAAGGGCTAGCTTTGACTTAATTGTCACCCAGCCATACCTTCACGACTAACTGTTAGATTATGTGCAAAATAAACTAGCCTGTTTTACAGAGCTTTTTCATAGAAAAAGAGAAATAGGTGACCACCTGCTTCTTTTTGTGTTTTTCGCACTCGCCCATTGTCAGTGCGTGAAATGAAATCCTCGTGGATGACAACCATGCCAGCAAAAAAGTGACAAATGCCAATTTCTCACTTCTTTTCATCGACCAACGTACATGTCTTAATGTGAGGAGATTAATTATGTATGGAGAATCAAGATCTCGTGTGTGATTTTCTCAAATGGAAGGCAAGGCAAATTGTCGATATATAGCATCATCGTGTAATAATTCTGATGATAACTGACTGCAGGAGTGTTGACCTATCATGCTGGAAATGAGAAATTAACTAAAAATTGATGGATGTTACTTTGTCATGGTGGTGCAGTTGTCCATGGACCCAATGGGTCACCATTTCCAACGTCAGAATACGAGCACTCATCCATTCCTGCGACGGTGAAGAAGCTCTTCAACATGACCACTTTCTTGACAAAGAGGGATGAATGGGCGGGTACCTTTGAAGGCATCGTACAGACTCGGACTGAGCCTAGAACTGATTGCCCAGGTTAGCCACCTTAATTCGTTTTCCCGGCTTGGAATACGTGAGCTTTTTGCTAACGATTGTTCTTGTTCTCATCCCCTCTCCTGAATAGAGCGACTACCGATTCCAACTCGGATCAGGAAGAGTGAGCCCAATGAAGATGCCAAGCTTACCGAATTTCAGCAGGAGCTACTACAGCTTGCAGCTGTGCTAAAAGGAGAGGATACTTTAACGAGTTACCTTGAAAAGATAGGGAAGGAAATGACAGTCAAGCAAGGGAATGATTACATGGAGGATGCAGTGAAACGATTCTTGGAAGCAGGCCTTCATGCTACGAGGATGGGAGTTGATGAAGAACAAATTGTTCAAATGAGGCCCTCCCTCACTACAAGAACATCCAAACCATCAACCAATCAACCATGATAATCTTTGTTACATGCTTAGCAACATTAGCAATTGTATACACAGAAAAAAACATAAACAATTGTGAAACAAATAAAGGTTTCTCCATTTCTTGCTGTACTGATACTGTTTTATAACGAAATCAAGCTCAGCAATACTACAAGATCACAGAAAAAAAAATCCATTACCCTAATACATCCAGAAACATTTTAATGGATGTCGACAAATTAACAAAACACAATTGCATAGCAATATTCCAGGGCTCATGCATCGAGAGCTAATGCTTGCAGAACAAGAGCTCCATGTAGTTCACTTGAAACATGACAGCATGAGGATTCCGTAGATGAACCACTAGAACTTGCACCTCTACTACAGTCGGGCACACTGTTCTTGTTTAGATATATGCTTTTCGCTATCTCAGAGTAATGTCAGGGGGGAATCAGCAGGAACAATGGACTACATTAGTGGAAATTAGGCCTTTATTAACTAAAACAACAACAGGAAAGACGACCTCAGTTTACTGAAATGTCTTCAAACAGAAATAGTCGTACAAATGCCAATCAAATTAACCTGCCCGTTGACTTTCAGCCACGGTTAGCACAAGACAAACTTCACCATCGTTTCATAAACAGCAAAGAGTACTACAAACTGTGAAAGCAAGAAATTCCCAATTTACAGGTCTGAAACATTCAAAATTCAAAACTCAGCACTACTTCAAGTGTAGCAGATATGTGTACAAAAAGAATCCAGAGTCCTTCATGATCAATTCACGAAGTGTCACTAACCAAAGATCCCTCTGTTGTGAAGGCATTCCTATTTTCCTATACCACTCTTCTGTTATCTTGTAGATAGTATGGGTGAATCTCTCACGCAAGAGATTGCATTGAACCAAGGATCAATGAGCTTATGATCCAGATCTCAATCTCAGCCACTGTTTAATGAGTCCCAGCCAGGAATGTTAGCTGTAGCCTCATTAACCATCGTTACAAGTCTCACCTGCAGAGAATCATAATAAATGGATTATTAACTCCATGAGAAAGACAGAGAGAGAAAAAAAGTGCCTTCACTTCCATGGCATACTATGAGAATAAGGTAAAATGACTCATAAACCAGACAGGAATCATCATCTTAACTATCAGTTCCCATGGCATCAGTCACTACAAATAACAGAAAGTATCGCAGAACCCTTTACTTCACACCAGATAAGGATGTCATCAGAGACCAAGAATACTTGAACAACTCAATGCAGGTATGTTTTGGTTTCTTTTCATCTAGGATGCTAAGATCCATGTAATTTGGAATTTGGATGGAGACCAGATAAGGTTTTTGCTCTATACTATAAAACATAGACAGACAGTTTCACATTGCAAGTGATCAGGATGGCCAGCACGCCAAGTTGATATCTACACATGGTTTCATACAAACTATTGTTTTTATATAAAGAAATTTAATCCATGTATCATGTGAATATTATGGGCATCTTTTCAGGGGAAATCATACATGTACAACGCAGTGCCACAGTATCTACCCTTCATATTCCTTCTCTACAAGGTCTGCCTAAGATGGCAATTCTCTTGATCATCTTCAGGGTATGGGTAAAGCCTAATTGGCTTCTAATTCAAACATACTCCTCGAAAAGCAAGTTCATTATAGCAAGAAAACAAATTGTACAATAACAAAATGTGTTGTAGTTCCAGGCAGGCTTCATTTTAACATTTCCCTCTAAGCCCACTTATCAAACATGAATCTTCTGACATTCATATAATATGATTTCCCAAATGGTCTGAAAGATCTAGTTGTGAACATACCACACTTTCAGGAACTCCTGGTGGGGGCAGGGAAAGGTTCTTTGGTGGAGGACCACTGAGATAGGATCTCTTGTCAAACCGCCATTCTCCAATCTTTCCATATGTTAATTCTCCCTGGATAATAACAAATCATATTCAGCAAAATAAGAATCAAATACTGGTTGTCTAAGAAACAACTGGTGAACATTTGCAGGAAAAAACAAAGAAAAATAGAAGGTGAAGAATAACAGTTAAAACATCAAAATCAGAAAAGATAATTTTTTTTTTATTAACATGGGTGTCCAGGTCAGTTTGCACGCACCTCGACTAATCCACGGGCCCTGAAGTTAACGACCATGTAAGTCTCTAGTGACCATCATATTAGCAACCACATGGCTCGAATCTGAGACCACAGGGAGATTAAACCCTTTGGTCCCAAACTCTTACCACTGGGTCACTTACTAGATGGTTAATAAATATGAGAGAGAGAGAGAGAGAGAGATCCCTTCTTTTACCTTCATATTGTAGTCGCATCCATAAGTGTAGTGGATAATAAATCTCTTCCCAACTTCCAAATCCCATGGTGGCTGAAACATACATGGATATAGGCAATTCTGAATGAGTGACTTTAAGAAATAGAGAGATACAAGAAGCATTACCATAAACCACAGGTACCTGTAGCATAAAGTCTTCATGGAGTATATGCCGCACACCATGCAATGCTGATGCTACAGCATAGGCATACCTTAGATCAACAAAGATATGTGAGCAACATTGAATATATACCAACCATTCAAGATCTAAATTCTTTAGCAAAATAGAAAGAATCCTATCAAACATTACTCACATTTCAAGCACCCAACCAAATGCCTTATCAGTCTCTGGGTCATCTTTCATTCTTAGCGAAACATTCACCCATGTTGGTGAAATTTCCTCCAGCAGTGACTGTAAAGATAAAGTGTAGCTCACCAAATGTTAATAAGCAAAACTGTTTAGAGTTAAAGCAAATATCCCATCCCAATGGCTACAAGCAAAACTGTTTAGAGTTAAAGCAAATATCCCATCCCAATGGCTACAACAATAGTGAAATTTTGGCAAGGACAATGGCATGTCAATGATCAGCACTTCATGTGTTTCCAACTGAAATTTAAATTATATTCCCACAATAATGAGCTCTGATAACTAATATGGAAATGCATAAAATTCTCAGAAGTTCAAATGGTTTAAACAGGCTATAAATGAAATAAAAGGAGTACCTTTTTTATTATTACGGGAGAATTGCCGATTGGATCAACGTCGGTCACAGGACCCTTCTCCTCAGGATAAAACTTTCGAACAATTTTCTCGTGTTCAGTTGGTTTAATATAGAAAAATGGAAACCCTGCTGGATTATCTCCATGTGCCAAGTTAGGCAAAGGATTTGCAAATATGTGGTCAGGTTCTGCCATTAGAATGTATCTGTATCAATCACAAAATGCTTCTGTATCAATCATACAATCACTAAATTTCAGATGTCATAACGAAAGGGCAGGTGTAAAAAGGAAACTGTGAACCATAGCTTTAAAAACTTACTCTTCCTCAATAGTTGCTTTTTCCAGCCATTGCACAAAAGCCCACGGTCTATTTAAGACAATATAGCCCTGGATAGAGCATGAAATGGCTATATGAGCAAATTATGCAATTAACTAATTATTGATAATTTGATAGAAGCAAACCATGAGTATTGACTGCTTTTGTACTAATATCAGGAAGAGCCACAGATTTGGTATGGGAAACACATTAAATGTCTGCATCATTATTGATAGAAATCAATCTAAAACCAAGATGCTTGAGAAATGTCAAGATTTCTCATAGCCCCAGAAATAATTGAGTAAAATGAAAATTGAACCTGTATAGTTCATGTTATTGATGAAACACAATACTTCCAGGATCCCTCATCAATTCACCAGGAACACTTTTAAATTAACAAGGTAAGAATGTGTAAACAAGCCAAGGAGAAGAATAAAAAATGACCAAGAGGCATTTCCTAAAGCAAATTCAAGGTCGCAATAATTTTAACTTTGAAATCAATATGTAACAGAATAAAAGCTGAGAAATAAATATAAGCAACGGCGGCAAAAGCAAAAATAAAAAATTCTTACTCGATCTAAGCCCTCCGGAAGAGGATCAACAACAAAACTAGGAATCTCGTCCATCAAATGATCACCTTTTCCCGAATGCAACACTCGAGTAAACTTTCCCATGTCTGATCCTGGCATGTTTTTCATCTTCTTATACCAATAATACATAATCCGGCATTGCCATTGACTATAAGGAGCATCAGTAGCCGTAAGGGCAACATGGAATTTCAAATTCGACTTCCCTAATTTCCTCAAATTGGTTGGCATCCGTATTACAGGATCAGGAATCCCTGATCCAGCTCCTGAACTAGAATCCTTATATTGTATTACCAAAGTCAACAAGTTATACATCGCAAAGAAAAATCCTAGTGCCAAAAGCACCAAAAGCAATGGCGACGCTCGCCCCATATTTTTTCTCCCAATCATCTCGAACCCCCAATATACAAAAACTAAATTCCAACTCTCTTCACAATTCACAAAGCCAAACAGAACCTCAATTATGCTATCTACAATAGCATATAAATAGAAACCCAGATATTAACATTTAAACCACTCCAATTCACATCTCCAACACACAATTTCACCAACGAAAACCCCACTATCTTTTCAAAACATCAAATGGTTCGATCATAAAGCTAAATAAAAAGCCAAGAATCAATCTGCATTACAGTAACAATAAAGAAACGATGAGTCAATAATATAACACAAAAACAACTCAATTTCTCATCATCAAACCAAACTAAGACTTGAAACAGAAAAAAGAAAGAGCACAAATCTTAGTGTCAAGCACGTATAACAGCAATGCAAAAACAAGGCCCAGAAGTAAGAAAAAAAAATCATTAAAAATGAAAATCCATGCAAGAATCAGAATTCAAGTTCATAAAGACAACCAAAAACAAATACACAGATCTGATGAAGGGTCTTTCTTTATCTGTTTACCTGAATAAAGAGAAGAAAAAAACGTAGATTATGGGTTATGTCAACGCTTTGCTAAATGCAACATGAATGACGTGGAGAAGGCTCGGTTGACAAGTTGCAAAACTGAGAAAGTGGGAGGAAACTGAATGCTTAATAAATTATTCATTTTTAAGTTAAGAATAACTAAATAAATAGCGGTGTTTTCAATTTTAATACATATTAATTAGTTATTACAACCTGCAAATATGGGTGTTCTTAGGTGGAGGCTGATGTGGTGGTGGTGGTGGCTCGATTTAAGGATGCGGCGACCTTTTGCATTTAAGGATTTTGTTTTTGTTTTTGCTTCTAAACTTGTCCCATTCTTCTCTTAATTTTAATCTTGTTGTACAGCAAACCACGTAAAAGAAGGAGAAATTATTGGGAAAGGACAATCACCTCGCAGCCAGGACAAAGATAATGAGTTTTTAGACTAGGTTTTATTCTTATCTTTCAACAAAGGGTGAGGGCTTTCATCCTTTTAAAATAAATAAAAAAGAAAAAAAGTGTTTTAAGAATTGCAAGTCCATTATACTTTTGTGAGTGCAAATTTAGGCTTTTTTGTCGTTGTGGAAGATAGAATGAGTTGAAAATTACAAACCTAATAGGGTATTTTTTTTTTTAATATTGAAGGGTATTTAAGCGGTTGTTTTTTTATTTAAAATGTTTTTTATTAGAAAATTTTTTAAAATATATTTTTTAAAAAATTATTTTTATCATGAGCATATAAAAACCATTTAAAAATATATATAATTTTTTTTTCACCAAGCAAGTATGCAGTAAAAGCTAACACAGATCGAAAACGTTTTGCGAAAGGGTATGCTCTTTTATATCTCCATGAATCTAAAAATTTTTGCTTGTATTGTATTATTTGGTCCATATACTGGAACTGATAACATCCGAGATTATACACGAAAGATTCTTTTTTGACTCTCTCTTTAGCCTTATATCTCTTATCCCTAGGATGTCTTTCTCCTATTAGTTCAGCTATATATTTTGGAATCTTATTTAAAATAGGAGCATATAGATTGGTTCAAATAAATATGGAATTATTATCCCACGCCCATTCTATATTTTCTTCTTGGTTGATAATAGTAGGCGCAATACAAATAATTTATGTAGCTTCAGCATCTTTTGGTCAATTTTTTTTTATAAAAAAGAATAGCCTATTCTTTTGTATATCACATGGGTTTTACAAGTATAGGAATTTGCTTTATAAGCGATATGGGACTCAACAAGGCCATTTTACAAATAATATCTCATGGATTTATTGGCGCTGCGCTTTTTTTCTTATCAGGAACAAGTTATGATAGGATACGTCTTGTTTATCTTGATGAAATGGGCGTACTGGCTACCCTCATGCCAAAATATTCAACCAGAGCTGGTCTTGTATAAGGAGCCAGATATTGTAGTGTAGCTGGGGAATCCGTCGTTTCGGCTGCCACAATAGTATATTCCATTGCTCGTCTTTCATGTAAAGTAGTTACTACCTGAGTTATTGAAGATGCTTTTTGACCAATAGCTACATAAAACATATATTATATTTTGCCCTTGTTGATTGAGAATCGTATCTATGGCTACTGCTGTTTTATCAATTTGCTTGTCCCCAATAATTAATTCTCGCTGATCACGTCGTATAGGGATCATTGAGTCAATAACAATAAGCCCTGTTTAAAGAGGCTCATATACGTAATGCCTTGAAATAATTCCTATAGCGGGAGATTCATTAACCGAGATTCAAAAAATGAAATTGCACCTCGACCATACAACTCATCATTCAATTCTTTCGAAGTCATTGGACCCTTTTCATCGGTCGAAAAGCTCCTCACTTCATCCACTCAGTTCCAAAGAGTAATTAGGACAAATTCATTCACGTTTTCATGTTCCAATTAAACACTTTTTTTTTTTTATTATTCTCAAAGGAGAAGATTCTTTTTTTTTACCAAACATATGCTGGTCCAATCATAATATTATAATACACTCAATATTAGGAATTGTAAAAAAAAAATTAGATTCTATAGAGCAATTCCGTTTATTCAATTCAAAGATCGATTAAAAAAAAATATTAGTAAAGAATAAATCATGAACCTACATCAACCAAAGACTTATATTTCTATGCAATGATTTAGACTAAGAAATCCTTGCCAAACCTAAGTTTTTTGATGCATAAAGTATTTTTGTTGGAATGTTGATACATAACTAATGGAATGTTTACAATATAATCATTCTCCTATAAAATAATCTTCTTCAATATCGATATAAATTATCTTTCCCTCGTGTTTGACTATAGCAGGAACCCCTGCATCTAGAGCCATGTTAATTGAGAATGCTCAACTGGGAGGTACTCAAATTGGGATAATAATTCCAAATTTATTCAAACTAATAAGAGAGAATTCTAAATCAATGTACAAAAAGAACTTAATTGTATGAACTAAAAACTCAACATTTTTATTACAAGAATTGAAAACCCTTACATGCACCCCCAAATGTTCTTGGAGAATTTTCAGCTGGACAATTAAAGAATCGAGTTTCATTTCGCAAAGTAATAAAAAAAGCTATTGAATAAATGGATTGTTTCTTGGTTCGTTTCGCCATCCTACCCTCATTAAGATTGATTCATCTGGTTTTAACCGATGCATTAGCTTTTCTTTTACAAGATATCCTGGATGCCCCTTTCTTCAAACTTCAAAAAAGGAGATGCATGTAATTACAGATATGATAGCTTTAGGTGCTCTTACTTTAGACGTACATGGATGATACACTCGATACAGCCAGCTTATAGGGATAGGGAGAGGGAGAGTTAAAAAGGCATAACATAGCTTTCAGGGAAACTCCTTAACACAGGAGTATTGGAAATGGAAATACAGATCAAATACCTTCTGAGGCGGTGCTCTCTACATACAGTACGGAGGGGAAGCGGGAAGAGAAGAAGGGCTAATTAGAATATGCAATAACGCTTAGCTCCTCCTCAACTCAGCCATACAAGCCTTTCTAGTTATCCTATACCTTATGTGCTTAGTTACACGACTTCAACTCTGGGCGTCCCCCTTCACCAACTATCCTTCTTTCCACGGGCAGGCAGGCTAAGCTGACTAGCTGCCGTCGCTTTCAGATTCAAGGAAATTTTAACATAATATACATGAACAATCAATATTTGGAATGAAGTATTTAGAGAAGAGAAATAATGCTCCAAGAACTGTGCAGATGAGTGAATTTCCTGGAGTAAAGTCAGGAGAGACTGCACTTGGGAAAAACACTAGAGAACTAGCCATCAGGACAATAAGCCACACCACAAATGCGAAGAATGTGAAGGCAGCAATGGATGGATTAAGTCCCACAATCCAGTACACAGGGACGGCGAAAAGAATAGCCACTGTGAACAAGAAAGGCAGAAATACGATGTTGTTGGCAATCATGTAGGGGGATATATTATAGGTTCCTCTTGAAGATTCTTTCATCAGAACACGCCGCTTCTGAAGGTATATGGGAAGAGCTTCCACTGTCGAAGAAAGGAGAAAACTAATACTAAATGCAAAGAGGCCTAATCGCTCAGCAACTCCCCCTTCATCCTCCCCACTTTGACATAAACATTGCTTAACCCAAAGCCTTTAAACATGGCTTGCGTAGTTCTTGCCAAGAATAACTGCTTTGTTCTATAAATGATCTTCCTAGATCTTGATCAGAGAAACATGATTTCAGACAAATTGAAGAAGGAACAGAAGCTTGAATATTTGCTATCAATACCTTGTTG